>JADMIO010814467.1_pt1 | contig 83397 bp, 51 predicted proteins | sample 8958161 | NCBI WGS metagenome assembly JADMIO01 (sample SAMN16585339, study PRJNA669376) | soil metagenome | isolation source: Crop rotation soil | place: USA: Cullars Rotation, Alabama | collected 2011 | reverse complement strand
CTTTCCCCCAAGTCGTGGACGCTGGCGCTGATTGGATTCATTTCGATGTCATGGATAACCACTATGTGCCTAATTTAACCGTCGGCCCTATGGTATGTGCAGCCATCCGGCCCCATACTGAGGTACCGATTGATGTTCATTTAATGGTGCGTCCAACGGATCGGATGGCGTCTGATTTTGCTAAAGCAGGCGCTAATATTATTAGCTTTCATCCGGAAGCTTCGGAACATATTGATCGCACCCTCACCCTGATCCGAGACCATGGCTGCCAAGCTGGGCTTGCCTTTAATCCGGCAACCCCGCTGCATTATCTGGATCACTTGATGGATCGACTCGATTTGATTTTGATTATGTCAGTCAACCCCGGTTTTGGCGGTCAATCTTTTATTCCCGAAGCCATCAATAAATTAAAGGCCGCGCGGGCTCGGATTGACGCCTATACGGCTCAAACTGGACGCGAAATTCGACTCCAAGTAGATGGTGGGGTGAAGCTTGATAACCTGGCGGCGATTGCCGCAGCGGGAGCAGATACCTTTGTCGCTGGCTCGGCGATTTTCGGGCAACCCGATTATCGAGCCACGATCAACGCGATGCGTAATCAGTTATTAAAATGACCGAAATTGAATTTCAATCTCTTGCCGCGCAAGGCTACAATCGGATTCCGTTAATTGCCGAGGCACTCGCCGACCTGGAAACGCCGCTTTCTCTTTATTTAAAGCTGGCGCACACCGAGCGCTGTGGCGCGCACTCTTTTTTGCTTGAATCGGTAGTCGGGGGTGAACGGTTTGGCCGCTATTCGTTTATTGGTTTGCCTGCCCATACGCTGGTGCGCGCTTTCGGCGAGCATTGCGAAATTGTACAAGACGGCGTGGTCAGAGAAAGTCATGAAGGTGATCCACTGGCTTTTATTGCGGCTTTTCAAAAACGCTTTAAAGTAGCTCAAAGGGCTGGGCTACCGCGCTTTTGTGGTGGACTAGCCGGTTATTTTGGTTATGACGCGGTACGCTATATTGAGAAAAAGCTCAAACATACCGCACCGCCAGACGAACTTGGCTTACCTGATATTCAACTACTATTGACCGAAGAACTCGCGGTTATCGACAACCTGGCCGGCAAACTTTATTTAATCGTCTACGCAAATCCAGCTATGCCAGAAGCGTATACCCAAGCCAAACAACGCTTGCGCGAATTACGCACACGCCTCAACACAGCCGTCCAATTGCCCGTTACATCGTCCAGTGTGCGCACCGAGATCTACCGCCAGTTTAAAAAAGAAGAGTATCTTCAAGCCGTGCGTACCGCCAAGGAATGCATCGCGGCGGGTGAGCTAATGCAAGTGCAAATTAGCCAACGTCTGGTCAAACCTTATCGCGATAGCCCACTATCGCTCTATCGCGCGTTGCGCTCGCTGAATCCGTCGCCTTATATGTATTTTTATAATTTCGGGGCGTTTCAAGTGGTCGGCGCTTCACCCGAAATTTTAGTGCGGCGCGAACAACAAGGTAACGCACACAAAGTCACGATTCGTCCGCTTGCTGGCACACGACCTCGCGGCAGCACGCCAGAGCAAGACGCTCAGCTTGCGGCTGAATTACTCAATGATCCCAAGGAAATTGCAGAACATGTCATGCTCATCGACCTTGCGCGCAATGATCTTGGGCGCATCGCACAAACCGGCTCAGTCAGAGTGACCGAACAAATGACCATCGAAAAATACTCACATGTGCAACATATTGTCAGTTCAGTCGAAGGCGATTTAAAACCAGAGCTGGATAATTTCGATATTCTGCGCGCCAGTTTTCCTGCCGGCACTTTATCAGGAGCGCCCAAAGTCCGTGCGCTCGAGCTCATCGATGAGCTCGAGCCGGTGAAGCGCGGTCTATATGGCGGTGCGGTCGGCTATATGTCATTTTCCGGCGAAATGGATCTCGCTATCGCGATTCGAACAGGCTTAATCCATAATGGAAATTTATATATCCAAGCCGCCGCCGGGATTGTTGCCGATTCAGTGCCAGAAGCTGAATGGCAAGAAACCGAAAACAAAGCGCGCGCAGTATTGCGCGCAGCTGAACAAGTGCAAGATGGATTAGACCTAGGATTTTAATATGTTGCTGATGATCGACAATTATGATTCCTTTACATACAACCTCGTGCAATATTTTAGTGAGTTAGGCGCAGAAGTTCTCACCGTGCGCAACGATGAAATCACGCTTGCCGAAATCGCTGCTTTGCAGCCTAATTATGTTTGTTTGTCGCCCGGCCCAAGCGATCCGCAACACGCAGGAATCACGCTCGCCGCACTGCGCGAATTTACCGGAAAGCTGCCGATTCTTGGCGTTTGCCTCGGACATCAAGCGATTGGCGCGGCCTTCGGCGGCCAGGTGATCCGTGCCCAAACCATCATGCATGGCAAAACCAGTGAGATTGAAACCGATGGCAAAGGCGTCTTTACGCATTTACCCAGATCTTTTAAGGTGACGCGCTACCATTCGCTTGCCTTGGAACGGGCAACCTTGCCCGCTTGCTTAGAAATCACAGCGACCACAGCGGATGGAGAAATTATGGGTATTAGGCATAAAACGCTGCCCCTAGAAGGCGTACAGTTTCATCCCGAATCAATTTTGACGGAACATGGACACGCCCTATTAAAAAATTTTTTGGAAAGCGCCGCAACGCACTAATTGATCATGTGTATTACCCCACAAGAAGCCCTGCAACGCACGATTGAACACCGCGAAATCTTCCACGACGAGATGTTGCATCTAATGCGCTTGATTATGCGTGGCGAAGTTTCACCTTTGATGACTGCCGCCATCTTGGCCGGCCTGCGCACCAAAAAAGAAACCATAGGCGAAATCACCGCCGCCGCAATAGTCATGCGAGAATTCGCCGCCCATGTCGAGATCGCTGACTCTACCCATTTTGTTGATATTGTAGGCACTGGCGGCGACGGCTTACACACCTTTAATATTTCTACCGCTGCCATGTTCGTGGTCGCCGCTGCTGGCGCGAAAGTCGCCAAACACGGCAATCGCAGCGTTTCAAGTAAATCCGGTAGCGCCGATGTGCTCGAAGCGCTCGGCGTCAATCTCGCGCTTAAGCCAGACCAAGTCTCTGCTTGTATTGCCGAAACCGGCATTGGCTTTATGTACGCGCCCAACCACCATCCCGCCATGAGCAAAGTGGCACAATTACGCCGTGAAATGAAGGTGCGCACAATCTTCAATATTCTAGGCCCGCTCACCAATCCGGCCCACGCTCCCAATCAGTTAATGGGCGTCTTTCATCCTGATTTAGTGGGGATCCAAGTTAGAGTCATGCAACGCCTTGGCGCACAACATGTATTGGTGGTTTGCGGGCGCGACAATATGGATGAAATCTCATTATGCGCGCCCACTTTAGTAGGCGAGTTACACAACGGGTCTATCCGCGAGTACGAAATCCAGCCAGAGGACTTCGGTTTACAGCTAGCATCAAGCCAAGCTCTCAAGGTGACCGATATTGAATCCTCAAAGACCATGTTGCTTGCAGCACTCGACAATCAGCCAGGCGCTGCTCGCGACATCGTGATCTTAAATGCTGGCGCGGCGCTTTATACCGCGAATATAGCTCCCTCAATTGGCGCAGGCATTGACCTTGCGCGCGAAACACTAGTCAGCGGCGCGGCGCAGGCAAAGATTACCGAACTGGTCCGCTACACTCAGCAATTTAAATCTTAAAAGTAATGAATGACATCCTGCAGCAAATCGTTGCCGCCAAACGTAAAGAAGTCGCCCTAGCAAAGAGTCAAACTCCAATTGCAAGCCTACGTGCTAAAGCGCAAATCACAGATGCGCCGCGCGACTTTATCAAGGCGTTGCAAGTGCGGCATACCGCCGGTGAAGCGGCAGTCATTGCCGAAATTAAGCGCGCAAGCCCTTCCAAAGGCGTCTTGCGCGAGCCATTTGACCCGGCTGATATTGCGTCTCTTTATGCCCAGCACGGCGCCGCCTGCCTCTCCGTACTCACCGATAAATTATTTTTCCAAGGTAGCACAGCTGATCTGCAAACCGCACGCAATACCTGTGCTTTGCCGGTTTTACGCAAAGATTTCATGATTGATCCTTATCAGCTATATGAAACACGCGCATTGGGCGCAGACTGTGTTTTGCTGATCGCCGCTATACTTGAGATCCATCAAATGCAAGATCTTGAGGCGTTAGCCGATGAGTTAGGGCTTGCCGTACTGGTCGAAGTGCATAATCCTGAAGAGCTCGCCAACGCGCTTACGCTCAACACGTCTTTAATTGGGATTAACAACCGTAATTTGCGCACTTTTGAAGTAACGCTCGATACCACGCTCAATATGCTAACGCATATTCCAGCCGATAAAATAGTGGTCGCTGAGTCGGGCATTACATCCGCTACTGATGTAACTCGCCTGCGCGCCGCCAATGTACAAACCTTCCTTACAGGTGAAGCATTAATGCGCGCACCCAATCCCGGACTCGCCCTTAAACAGTTATTTTTTTAAGGCGGGTTGACTTCTAAACTTTATTCTATGAACGTCAAACTTGAAACCGGATTAGCGGCCCAATTTTCCGCACTGCCCCCTGCCTGGCGCACTTGTCTGGCGCCATTTATCGTCAGCCCAAGCTATCCGGCACTATGTCGTTTTGTGGATGGCGAACGCGCACAAGGCAAGACGATTTATCCAAACGATGTGTTTCATGCACTAACTTTGACCGCGCCCAACGAGGTAAAAGTAGTTATCATCGGCCAAGATCCATATCATGGCGAAGAACACGGCATTCCTCAGGCGCATGGCTTAGCATTTTCAGTGCCGCCTGGCGTCCGCCCTCCTCCATCATTACGCAATATTTTCAAAGAAATCAAAGCTGAATTTGGTCACCCAATACCATCGCATGGTTGCCTAGAGAGTTGGGCGCGTCAGGGCATACTCTTATTAAATACCGTTTTAACCGTAGAACGTGGCCGCGCGGGCAGTCATGCAAAACAGGGATGGGAGTCCTGTACTAATATCCTAATCCAACAGCTCGCTGCTCAGCATGAGAGCTTGATTTTCCTACTTTGGGGCGCACACGCGCAAGCCAAACGTGCACTGCTAGATCCAAGCAAACATAAAATCCTCGAAGCCCCTCATCCGTCGCCACTCTCTGCGCATCGAGGTTTTCTCGGCTGCCAGCATTTTAAGCTCGCCAACGAATTTTTAGTCAATACTCAGCGGCCCGCAATCAATTGGCAGCTACCCGCAACTGCAGATTCGTCCTATTAGTCTGAATTGCCCTAAACTGCGGCGCCAGACTAAATATTACCCGGCAAAAATTTCAATATACCGATAATCAAACCAACCTGCGCAATAGAGATTCCCACAAACCATTTTAGAAGCTCAAACTTATTATTAGATGCTTCCTCTCGCAGGCTAGATATTTCGCCTCGAAGGCCATCACGCAGACCAGATATTTCACCTCGAAGAGCAGATGTTGTTTGCTCAAACTTGAGGTCCATATCTTTACGTAAATCACTAATCTCATGCCGCAGCTCCTCTTTAACTGCATGCAAATCTTTTTTGGTTGGCAACTCTTGCAAATTGACGGCAAATATCTCCGACAAAACCTCTGCTTCAGCCTCTGCTTGAGCACTTGGAACGCCCGCTTCTTTTAAGCGTTTAGAAAATTTTAAAGTATCAAATATTGCCATTGCCATCACCAAGTTCCTTAGTTCTTTCAAATTGAGCGCATGCGCCATTTTCCCCTCTCGCAGGATAATCTAATTGGTTTAATTATCAACCAAATTTAAGTGGTATGCAAGCAATTTAATTAAATTCATCCAGATAACCATGCAGCGCGCCATTTGCACGCCTCACTGCGCGACTCCGAGGGATGTAACCGGTAACTCGCAACCTCTGGCGGGTCAAGCGTGAGCTGCACGCAACGCAATTCATCATGCCGGAAAATATGCACGTCAAACTGATTTGATGTTTGGTAGCGCGCCAGCAGCGCGTCGAGATTACCGCCACTCACACGCAAGCCATCAAGCGCAACTAATCTATCTCCTGCTGACAAGCCAGCTCGTTGCGCCGCACCACCCTCATATACAACCTCAACCCACACACCTTCGCGCACGCGCATACCAAGCGAAGGCAAGTTATTCGCCATATCAGCCTCAAGCGTCACCTCGAATGGCGCCAATAGCTCTGCTAGGGGCAAATCATTTGTCCCATACACCGCTTCCTGATACAACTCTGAGAGATCAACACCCGTGGCTTCATGTAATAGAGCCTGTATTTCATCGTCAGCAATGCCCACCGGTTTGTGCTGATAAAAATCCCGACCGTAGCGCTGCCATAGCAACCGCATCACGTCGTCCAGCGATTGAGTCGATTCAGTCTGAGCTCGGATGGCAAGATCAAAAGCCAGCGCAATCAACGCTCCTTTTTGGTAGTAACTTACAATCGCATTAGATGCATTTTCATCTTGCATATAATATTTAGTCCAAGCGTCGAATGAGCTCTCAGCAACGCTTTGCTTAAACCGGCCACTCCCACGCAACACCCTTGCCAGGGTCTTACCGAGCAGAGCGAAATAATCCTGCATGGTCATAAGCCCACTGCGCACCAACATTAAATCATCATAATAAGAAGTGAATCCTTCAAATAACCAGAGTAATGTCGTGTAATTTTCGTGGGCAAGATCATAGGGCGCAAATGTAGCTGGCTTGATCCGTTTAACATTCCAGCTATGAAAATATTCGTGACTACACAAACTAAGGTAAGTGCGATACCCATCTGTCAGCTTGCCTGGCACCCACCCGATAGCGGGCAAGTCACTACGCTTACAAATCAAAGCTGATGAGGCCCGATGTTCAAGGCCACCGAACCCGTCCGTCAGCGCCATGGTCATAAACATATAACGCTTAAATGGCGCACATTTTGTTTGTGGCTCAAAAAACGCGATCTGGGTTTCGCAGATACGCTTCAAATCCTGCGTTAAACGCGCCAAATCAAGCGCTGGAACCTTTCCACCAATGACGACTTCATGCGCTACCTGATGCGCGTTAAAACGCGCTAGCGCGAACTCACCCAACATGACTGGATGATCAATCAATTCATCGTAATTAGCTGCGCGATACTCACCAAAACCATGGCGGCGGGTAACTGCTGCTTCAGCCAACGTAGTCGCCACCCGCCAGTTTTGATATATAGCTCCAATCGGCGGTTTTATTTCAACCTGACAAGGCGCGGCTTGCTGGCCAAGCACCGCTAAAAAAACACTGGTGCCATTAAAAAAACCAATTGTGTCGTCAAGATGGGCAGCACGTACCGACATCTCCCATGCATACACCTCATACGTCAGTATCAACGCCCCTTTGAGCGGCGCGGCTTGCCAGTTATGCTTATCAATTTTCTGCAGCGGAACCTGGCGCCCGGTGGCTACCGAGTGCGCCTTTAATCTCACGATATGGCGCGCGAATTCACGCACCTTATAACTGCCTGGAATCCACACGGGCAGCATAAAACGCTGCCCTGCCGGGTCAGGGTCAAACACCGTGAGCGTCACCTCAAAAAGATGCGCGGCGGGATGTTTAGGAATAATCGTATAGTGGATTGGCTTCATAAACCCAGTGCAGAGGCAACCAATTTGCGCTTGATAAAAGATTGCTGGTTGAGTAACGTCAGGCCGGCGTTGCGTATTCCACGCACAAACCCACCCGGCCATGAGAAAAGCCGATGTAAGCTATCCGTTGCAAGCGACAATTTACGAATATCCTCGCGCCGAGAACGCTCATAACGGCGTAATAGCATCATGTCTCCCAAATCCCGAAAGGGCTCTTTGCCCGAGAGAACCCGAGCTAATTCCGCCACATCGCGTAAACCAAGGTTCATCCCTTGGCCCGCCAGAGGATGAATCAAATGCGCGGCGTCCCCGACTAACGCAACTCGTGGCGCAATCAGGCGCTCAACTTTTTGCAAACTGAGAGGAAAACCTTGCCTCTGAGACACACAGTTAAGCGCGCCAAGCTGGTTTCCTACGACCGCTTCAAGCTCAGCCGAAAAAGCTATTTCATCGAGTGCAAGTAAGGCTTGAGCATGCTGTTCCTGCGCTGACCAGACCAGCGATACATGATTCTCCGGCAATGGCAATAAAGCCATAATTTCACCCTTATGAAACCATTGGTAAGCCGTTTCACGGTGTGGCTTTTCAGTCTTGAGGTTAGCAACAATACCTATTTGCTGATAAGCGCGCCGTTCAAGTTTCACCCCCATTTGAGTACGCACCCACGACTGAGCGCCATCCGCGCCAACCACAAGTTGGGTCTTCAGCACTTGACCATCATCTAATTCAAGCAAAGCTCGCTCAGGTAAAACTGACAAATGATGCGCGCGCCTATCTAACCAAACCAAATTCGGCTGAAATCGTAGCGCCACATCCAATGCGGACTCAAGCAACGAGGCGTCAATAATCCAGGCCAACTGCGGCACATGCGCCTGAAAAGCGGAAAAATGCAATTCAGCCAATGCATCGCCATAGATACGCATATCATAGACGGGGGTCAAGCGCGCAGGATCAAGGGCCTGCCAGATCCGTAATTGCTCAAATAAAACTTGGGCACTTGCAGAAAGCGCATACACACGGGAATTAAAAGCCGCCTGCGCACTCACTGCCGGAGCCAGCAAAGCGACCCGCAACCCCAATTGCGCGCATGCAAGAGCTGCGGTTTTACCCACCAGCCCTCCCCCCACTACAGCTATCTGAAAATTTTGAGATTCGATCATCCTGCTATTATAGCCATCCATTTTATTTATTCTTGTTGCTGGCCGGTAAAACCGGCCCTATCTCTGAAAGGATGTCATGAGTCTCAAATGCGGCATCGTTGGTTTGCCTAACGTCGGCAAATCAACCCTTTTTAACGCCCTGACCAAAGCCGGCATTGCCGCCGAAAACTACCCATTTTGCACGATCGAAGCCAACGTGGGAGTGGTCGAAGTACCCGATGAACGGCTGGTGGCCCTCGCCGATATTGTCAAACCAGAGCGTACAGTACCGGCGATTGTTGAATTTGTGGATATTGCAGGCTTAGTTGCAGGCGCCTCAAAAGGCGAAGGACTCGGCAATAAATTTCTCGCCAATATTCGTGAAACTGACGCTATCGCCCATGTTGTGCGCTGCTTTGAGGACCCGAATGTGGTGCACGTGGCCGGTCAAATTAATCCACTAGCAGATATTGAAGTGATTAATACTGAGCTTGCGCTAGCGGATTTAGGCACAGTTGAAAAAGCGCTGTCACGTTATGCAAAAGCCGCAAAATCAGGTAGCGATAAGGAAGCCGCAAAGTATGTCATTTTGCTCGAGAAAGTGCAAAAACAGCTAGACGCTGTAAAACCTGTGCGCGCACTTGATTTATCGGACGACGAACACGTCTTACTCAAAACCTTATGCCTAATCACAGCTAAGCCAACGATGTATATCGCCAATGTGAAAGAGGATGGCTTTGCTAACAATCCCTTGTTTGACATGGTCAAACAGCATGCGGAATCGGAGAAAGCACCAGTCGTTGCAGTATGTGCAGCAATTGAAGCAGAAATTTCTGAGCTGCCTGACGAAGATAAAGCCCTCTTCTTAGCTGATATGGGGATGGATGAGCCAGGGCTCAACCGGGTGATTCGCGCCGGCTTCAAACTACTTGGATTACAAACCTATTTTACCGCAGGCGTTAAAGAAGTCCGTGCTTGGACCATCCGTATAGGGGATACCGCACCTCAAGCAGCCGGAGTGATTCACACTGATTTTGAGCGTGGCTTTATTCGTGCGCAAACGATCTCGTTTGATGATTTCATTGCGTATAAGGGGGAGCAAGGTGCAAAAGAAGCGGGCAAAATGCGGGCTGAGGGGAAAGATTACAAGGTGCAGGATGGGGATGTGATGAATTTTTTGTTTAATGTATAAATAGTTTACGCATTTATATTGCCGAAAGGTGCGACTACATTCAGAAGGTATTGCTAAATACTAGTTTAAATGCAGTCGCACTATATAATTTCATTACTAAGTTAATTAGATAAAAAATTTAGAAAATCTTTTTCTCTAAAATTTCTTTGATAACCCATTCATCAAATCTGTCAAGACACGCCAATTTTGATAAGCACGAGAATAAATATCTTCCGGCTGAGACCTCCCTAATTTATAGAATGTATCCTCTGCATTCAACATAAGATCCCAGTAATTTTCCTTGGATTGTAATTTTTCGCTCAATACATTATAAGCAGAATACCTATTAGCACAAAGTTGAACAAGATTATTAATCTCTTCTGATGAAACAGGGCGCCTCATATTCTCTAATGAAGAGTGAAATTCCGATAGCTCATTTATTGCGTGATTCTCGCTCTTCTTACCCAAAAAATCCTTATTTTTTAAAGATTTTATACTCCGACCAAGCTCGGACTTAAATTTGTCAAACTCCTTATAATTTCTAGGCTCTGCTGATAAATTATTGGATAAATTATTTAATCGATTAATTACATCACTATACGCAAGATTAATATTTCCAATAGCGCGAGATGCGCTATTGCGCGTTTCGCTGCATGATTGCTCATACCAATCCTGTGCTTTCTGCGAGCTTTTTAAGAAATTTTTCATTTCTTCAGGCCGTACGTTTTCCTGCTTGCTCAGGATATGCAGTGGAAGTCTCCAATCTTCGTGATCTTGCTGAAGCTTAGCCGCTACCTTCTGACGCACCTCATAACGCTTATCTGATTCACAAAAAAACGAACTCAGAGAACGAAAAAGTCTCTTAAATTTTGTTTTACATCCGTTTTTTACACTTTCTTCACCCGGAACTTGTGATGCTTTTAATTTCTTCATCCATGAACGATAACGATGGGTTTTTTTATCATTCAGTGTCTCATTTACACGTTTAACCAATGTATCACGAGGGACATCAGATTTCTCATTTAAGGCAGAAATATTAAGCCTAAATATTACGGAATCAACGTTTCTCCGGAGAGCTTTTTTTAGATCATTTTTTCTGGATTTATTTTCAGAGTTAAGAGAATTGAATCTATTTTTCAACTCAGGAAATGTATCGTTATTAACAAAACCATCTCTTCCTACCCGAGGTTTATTTATTAGTACATCGATAGCATATATTAGGGAAAGCACTTCTTGGTTTGGCCTACCACGCTCCACAAGAAAATTAAGTCTATAATCCAAAATTGAATTAAGTGATTTTAATTCGACGCCTTGAGATAGAGAATTAACCAGCTTACTCAAAAAAATAGTTTCAGATCCATGCAAAGACTCAGCCCCAAAGTTACTTAAAAAAGCAGCCTCAGGATTGATAACAGGAGATACATTAAAACCATAGCCTGGAAATTGACTGGCATTATTCACAGCTATATTATGTGCTTGTCTTCGATTTACGTTAGGATAATTCTGAGCCTGTGAGCCAGGACCTACAGACGAAAACGCACGGTGCATTTCGTGGTTATTTTGCCTATTGTTGGGTTGAGCTAAACTATCTGTGCTTGAATACTGGGGAGGACTTCGAAATTGGCTATTTTGTACACCGAGCATTAAATTCTCCTTCCTAAAAAATAACAAGTTAAATATTATTTAGCTCGGACCCAATCAAAAATAAGAAATTCCCTATAAAAAAACGAAGCAATCAGATAATAAATGCGTCTTTTTGTATAGAATTTGTACACCTGGGGCGTAATTTTGGCAAAAACAGCGAAGAAAATATTGGGGTCGGAGAGATCGTCGAACTTAAGAAAAAATAGAGCCAATACAATTCTGGAGCCATAGGTATCGTCTAACAAGCATAAAGAAACCTGTCCTACTGAAAACGAGAGCAAGATCACACTGTCAATTATGGCCTGTGAAGCATCGTTAACGATGGATAGCCAACGATGCTTCACAGATAGGCAAGTTTTTGATAACTATGAAAGCCTCCCTAGTAAGACAATAGCGAAGGTGATGGTGAGTGCTCCCCCTAGGCGAGTCGCTATTTGGGCGAATGGCATAAGCTGCAAGCGGTGAGCGGATGTCAGAATCGCAATATCGCCAACACCGCCCATGCCACTGTGACACGTATTAATAAGAGCGCTTTCGATTGGATATAAACCTACCCATTTCCCCACAAAAAACCCCACTGTAGTCAGGGTAAAGACTGTGACGACAATCGTAACGATATTGGCTAAGTTGAACGCAGCCATTAAATCAGCCCAAGAAGTGGTCGTTATCCCAATCGCAAAGAGTAAGGGATAAGTCACGGCTTTAGAGAAGAAGCTATAAACCGTACGAGCACCATTTTCTAATTTGGGTGAGATCGTATAAGTGAGTTTGACAAGCACGACAAGAAATAGCATAGCGACGGGAGCAGGCAAGCCAATCAGCTTATGTACGATGATGCCTACGATATAAAAGGAAATCGCAATCAGGCCAGCGACGGCAATATGCTCAACCATGGCCGATGAAGTATGGATGGGTCTTGCGAGTACGTCATCTTCAACGTCGTATAAACGGCCTTGTCCACTATAGCGGCTATAACGCTTGCCCAATTGATTAAGCACGCTTGCACAGATAATCGCCACCAAATTCCCCAGCACGATAGCCGGTACGACTTGGGCAAATATCTGATCTTGTGGAGTATCCAAAATCTCGCCATAAGCAAGAGTGAGAGGGATAGCGCCCTCACCAATGCCGCCTGCCATAATGGGGATAACGATATAAAAGAATGTGTGGTGCGCGCTTAACCCAAAAGCCATACCGGTTAGTGTGCCAACTATCGCTGCAATAACAGAACCCACACCAAGGGGGATAAAGATCTTGACGATGCCAGTAATAAGGGCTTGGCGGTTCATGCTAAGGATGCTGCCCACGATCACACAGGCAGTAAATAAATAGACAAACTTGGTGGAGTGCCAAAAATCGCTAATTGACCCGACTAATTCAACCGGTAAAAGCTTGTAATGAACTAGATAAGCTGGAAGAAAGATGCTCACGATGACGGACCCGCCTATTTGCCTTAACCCTGGGATACGCTCGCCTATTTCAGCGCAAGTAAAGCCACATGCAGCAAGCAGGGCGATCATTATTGAAATATCGCCAGAGATTTTTTCTAAAGCCAGAAGGACACTCAAGCAAATCAAGATAACAAAATATATTGGCAGAGGAATAATACCGACCCTTCTGTTAATTAGCTTTTTCCAGTGTGCGCAACTGAATAAAAGACTAAATCTATGCATCTGATCCTGCTGCAATAAGTGCCACCACTTTTTATCCACCAAAACACTGCTATCAACAGATGAGTTATTCATTTTCCTGTATTTCCTTGCCCTGAATGTTCATTTAACCCTCGCTATTAAACACAGCCTCTAGGAATTTTTTAAAACATTAGTTATTAGAGCGTGTTAAAAAAAGCAACGGCACTTACACACCGTTGCTTAAAGGGAGGGATACACATGGAATTTTGTTGCATTAAAGGTATACCTACCTCTAACAAACTGATTCCAGTGCTAGTATGCTTGGCTAAGAATGTTCCCAACAATCCCGTTAATTTCTTTTTATCGTTAGTGATTTCACGAAAATTAGGTTTTTGTATATTAACTAGCAAGGATTTATGAAGGCAATTAATCAGAGAAAAGAGCTTCGGCAGAAATGGCTAAATTGTTTTAGCGAAGTAATGAGATTGCAATCATTTAGCGCTGCAGCTATCAGCCTAAACTCTGCTACATCGATAATTTCGGATCAGATTAAACTTTTAGAAAAAGAAGTTGGTACGATGCTTTTTGAGCGATGCGGACGTAATGGCGTAAAATCTAATGAAGCGGCTGACATGGTACTTAAATATCATAGGGAGTGCCTTGCACAACGAGATTATATGGAAACCTGCTTGCAAGAACTGCGCGATATGATGCGTGGCAAAGTGTGTATTGTTGCGCCTACTATATATGTTGATAGTCTTATGGAAGATGTGATGGGTAACTTCTGTTCGACGTACCCAGATTTGGATATTGAAGTTAACGCGCTCAATCCATCTGAGCAAATTATGAATAATCTTCTTGAAGATTTGTCACATATAGGCATAATCAATAATATAGGAACTAGCAATAACCCTATCAATTCAAATTTTCGTTGTTGTGCACGCGCGCCTACTCCTATATGTATGCTAGTGAATAAAAAGCATCCACTTGCTAATAAGCGAAAAATAACCTTTAAAGAAGCTGCAAGTTATCCGCTTGCGTTACCGCCATATCAATTCAGCGTGTGGCAAATTATTCAGGATGCAGGACGCTTAAAAAACAAAACCATAGAGGTCACGCCAGCATTTACTACTAACTCTGTTTATGCCCGAAAAAAATTTGTCATCGACAGCGATGGGACTGGCACTTTTCTTTCCACTTTTGCAGCGCGCCGCGAGATCAATAGCGGCCAATTGATCGCACTTGAAATTAATCATCCAGCTTTTATCTCTGTGGAATCTTTTTTAATCGTCAGACGACGTAGACCGCTTTCACCAGCAGTCAAAAAATTAGTTGAGCAGATTGCCAGTAAATCATCAGTTTTCTCGCCGGGTGTGGCTTAAAGCATCCTATTTTTCCGTCGCTTGATAGTAGAGTCGCTACTAATATGGATCATAAAAATCAACCTCAAGACCGTAACCGCCGTAACGCAATCAAATTACTGGTTGCAGGAGGAGCGGCTATTTACGCCCCTTTCGTCTGGACAAGATCGAAGACTGCTCCGAAGAGACAAATCGTCGTCCGTGATGCAGGTGGACTAATCTCTACGCTATATAGAAAAGCATTTTATGATCCTTTTGAACGTGAGACTGGCATTAAGGTAATCGGTGCTCTATCTAAGCCCGAACCCCTTGCACAAATTCGGATGATGGTCGAAAAAAAACATTATTCATGGGATATTGCGAATCTGAATCATAGATCCACCTCGCTTTTGACAAGTGGCAAGGATATTTACTTAGAAAAGCATGGGCTCGAGGATGATTCGATTGTCTCGGGGATCGCGCCTCAATTTTTATCGCCTTATGGCGTTGGGACGAATGTCTATACTACTGTGTTAACGTATCGCACCGATCATTTTAAAAACCGTCGAGCACCACAATCATGGCAGGATTTTTGGGATGCCAATAACTTCCCCGGCCGCCGTAGCCTACGCAATCTTCCGTTTGAAACGATTGAAATAGCGCTGATGGCTGCTGGTGAGTCGTTAAACACAGTTTATCCTTGCGATCTAGCCAAGGTATTTAATAGCCTGAATAAAATCGAACCACATATTCCAGTTTGGTGGACCACCGGTGCTCAGAGCGAACATCTTTTAAATACTGGCGAAGTAGAGCTAATGTCGGCTTTTATTTCTAAAGTGCAACAAGCCATTAAAGAGGGTAAACCGCTAGCTTTTTCGTGGGATCAGCATATCTACGGTTATGAGAATTGGACTATTTTAAAAGGAACGCCTAACGCTGATTTGTGCCGTGAATTTATTAGGTTCGCCTCACATCCAGAGCGGCAGGCCAGTCTTGCACCAGAGGCGATTGGCCCAACCCACCTTGATGCCTTTAAATACATTGAACAAAAGCAGATCACTCTGCTACAAACCTATCCCGATAACCTCAAGCGAGGCTTACTGATTGATGCTTCATACTGGCTTACGCATCAAGGTACGATTTTTGAACGTTTTAACGAGTGGAGGCTAGGTCACCCCAATGCTTAGTGTGATGTCGCTTAACCTAAAAAAGTTTTAACGACTGAGCTAAGCGCCGGCTAATATCACCGTCCAGTGTCGGAGCAAACCTTTTATTTAAATGGAATTATCGCCAAAGAGACGCATTCCGTGATGAGAATATTGATCCCTTAACTATTGCAGAACAAAAAGCGTTTTTAGCAAAGCTGCCCGATCAAACACACAACTTGATTCAATTCGCGTTTTGGAGAGGTTTGCGCACAAGTGAACCCATAACAGTTGATTGGACAGATATGGTTTTTGTGGGGATAGGTTCAGGTACGCAAAGCCAATGCTGGCGGAATGCTGTCATTCTGATTTTAAATCAAGGGTAAAACACGTTTTTTCTAAAAACGTAATCCCTTGATTTATAAGAATTTTATGGTGCCGGCTGCAGGACTCGAACCCGCCACCTGATGATTACAAATCAACTGCTCTACCAGATGAGCTAAGCCGGCAAGGCACGTATTATAACGCATCCCGGAGAATTTGCTCACTTAATTTGTTCCGCAATTATGCGCTACCTCGTAGGAGTCACTAGTTTCCCTTTACGGTGTCGGACATATCTTTGCGTCATCTTTTCATCAGAATGCCCAAGTTTGTTAAACAGCGTGCAAAACTTACCTGTTTAGGAGAGGAAACAGCGTTCAAAAGTTTCCACTCTATTTATGCAATGATCCGGCGAATTTGCCGGGGTAACTGGAGTGTTTTACATGGAAATGATTTACGAGATAAGACGTCGATACAAAGTACAAAAGCAGAGCATCAGCGCGATAGCACGAGAGATGGGTCTATCGCGTCCGACAGTGCGCAAACATGTTGAGACGGTAGAGGAGCCCAAGTACGATCGAATACAGCCGATACGGCCCCAATTGGGTGCTTATGAAGGACAACTAGAGCAGTGGTTAGAACAGGAAGCAAAGTTTCCCCGTGGCCGTCGTCGTACCGCTCGTCGACTGTTTGAAGGGTTACAAGAAATGGGATACCCAGGCGCTTACGACAGCGTGCAACGCTTTGTTAAGGATTGGAAACTGAAGGCTCAAGGGCCGCGGAGCCCTCAATGAGTGCTTTCATCCGAAAAATGGCGAATTAGCCTGGCCTAACATCACCGAAACACCCACGACATTAAACGGATATGGCATCACAGACGCTGCAAAGGCTCAAGAAGTACAAAACGAGTTCATCGCACTTCATCAGCGCTTTCATCCTAAAAACGGGCCATTGCCTTGGGCAAAAATTTCTGACAAACCCTCAACGCTCAGCGGATACGGCATTACAGATGCTGCGCCCATTGCGAACCCAGATTTCTCCGGCCAGCCTACCGCACCCACTCCGTCAGCTCAAGACAGGAGTACCCGTATCGCTACCACCGCTTCCACCTGGGCCACCCTTCTTAGCCTGTTCACTGGGCCAAACCGACAATCCTTTCAAGACAACGGGTTCCAGAAACTTCCAGGCGGCCTCATTCTCCAATGGGGTTTCACCTCTACCCACGGCAATGGAATGTCTAATATGATTTTCCCTGTCAAGTTTTCAACGAAATGTCTGGCCATTCATGGCACTCATCTCGGCACTGGATGTGCAACCGTCATCGAATATGTCGGGACTCGAACCAATATCGGCGCCACATTGCGCACTCTCGATGAAAATGCCATGACCCGCGCAGGTTGGGGCCTTCATTGGTTTGCTATTGGACATTAATTTGCCCTCTCATGTCTATTCTTCTGTTTTCTATTTAAACCCACTTCATAGTATGACTTTTTATTATTCAAAATCAGAACCCGGATTTTACTGCGTCGGGATACATGGCGATAACATCCCTAAAGATGCTGTCTCTATTACTCAAGAAGAGCACACCGCATTGCTCAATGCCCAATCCAAAGGTAAATGGATCCAGTCCGATGAGAACGGCTACCCAGTGGCTGTTGACCCGCCTCCACTTACCCCTGAGGAGTGGGCCGACATTAATTTACGCCGTCGACAGGCTCGTTTGAGTCAAGCGGCTTTAAAAGTCGCTCCTTTACAAGATGCCGTAGATCTCAACATCGCCACGGATGACGAAAAACAGCTTCTCAAAGAATGGAAACTCTATCGGATCGCTCTCAACCGCATTGAGCAGCACTCTAGCCTTTCCGCCGAGATCGACTGGCCTAAACCGCCTGATGAGAATTGAACCCAGTCGATATTGTGCAGACCGCCTTAGAGCGGTCTTTTTTTCGTCTACACACTTATAAAAAATTCATGACCGACACCTTTGACAGGGCCACACTCGTTTCAGAGCTTAAACGCGATGAAGGCGAGCGCTTTAAACCCTACTTCGATACCGTCGGCAAAATCACCATCGGCGTCGGGCGCAATCTGACGGATGGGGGCATCTCTCAGAGCGAATGCGAGATTCTTTTACACAACGATATTGAAAATACGCTCGCGTGGCTGGATAGAAATCTCCCATGGTGGCGCACTCTCGATACAGTGCGGCAACGCGTGCTCATCCATATGGCCTTTAACCTGGGCGGCAATCTCCTCACCTTCTGCAATATGCTCTCCGCCATGCAACGCAATGATTACGCAGCCGCGGCTAACGGTATGCTCGCCTCTAAATGGGCTACTCAGGTCGGCCTGCGAGCGCTGCACCTGGCCAATACGATGCGCACAGGAAAAATTTAACTCTCAACAAAAAATGAACCTTCACGAACATGATCGAACGCTTGCGACATTGGCTGCGATAGGCGCTGCAATTGCGATTGGTAAATTGCTCACCGGCGGCGAGAAAATCACCGCTCGGCTGATTATCGGGCGCATGATCGTTGGCGCGGGCTTAAGCGTCGCTGCGAGCTCGATTCTTACACTCTTGCCTGAATTGCCTGCGATTGCGATAACTGGCCTAGGCGCAGCATTCGGTATTCTCGGCCAGTCTTACCTTGAATTAGCTGTGCAACGCTGGTTGGGTAAACGCAATCATGCTGACTAATTGGATTGCCGCTCCGTTGCGCCTATTGTGCATCGCAGCAACCGCATTCAGCTTTGGCGTAGGGTGCGCGGGTTCTTTGTATTACAAACCCCGTATTCAGAAAGAACGCTCCGCGTTGGTGCACTATAAAGCTCAGCTCGCCACGGCCCATGCCCAATTGATTGAAGCGCAAGCCAAGGTCGTCATACAAACTGAAATTCAATTCCACGACCGCATCAAAATCGTCAAAGAAAAAGGCGACATAATTATCAAGGAGGTTCCCATCTATGTTACCCAAGCTGATACTGACCGTTTCGGCGTTAATGTTGGCTTCGTGCACCACTACAATGCAGCTTTTGCCAACGAGCCTGCCGGAGTTACCGCAGAGTCTGACCGAGAACCCACCAGCGTTTCGCTTGCTGAGCTTGCCAAAATCAATGCTTTCAACGCCAATATCTGCTGGCAGTGGCGTGAACAAGCACTCAGATTAAAAGACTTTTATCGACAGCTGCAGCAATCGCACAAGAAAGCACCGGAGCCACTCCTTATTTCAGGCAAAATTGTGAGCAGTCCCTGATTGGAAGGCCAACGTTGACAACTGCGCGCTTAATAAAATATCAGCGTCTTCCGACGAGGAGGAAGACGCTGAGGTTGGTTCGCCATATGCCCCCCTTTGTGCGAGCAAGCGGGTATTCATTGAACTTAAACACTTTGCGCCTTGAATAGACATATTGGTTACAGTCATTCCTTTTCGGTATGAAGTCCAATATAAATCGGCTTTCCAGTCATCCACTCTCCACAGCCTCACCGTCTGATCCAAACTTCCCGATGCCAGAATTTTACCGTCCGGCGAAAAATTCACACTACTCACCCAACTACAATGCCCTGCAAGCGTATGCAACGCTTCTCCACCGTACACGCCCCACAGCCTCACCGTGTAATCCATACTCCCAGAAGCTAAAACCTCACCGTTCGGCGAAAAATTCACACTATTCACCCAATTACAATGCCCTTTAAGGGTATGCAACTCTTCTCCGCTTTCCACTCTCCACAGCCTCACCGTCTGATCCAAACTTCCCGATGCCAGAATTTTACCGTCCGGCGAAAAATTCACACTACTCACCCAACTACAATGCCCTGCAAGCGTATGCAACGCTTCTCCACCGTACACGCCCCACAGCCTCACCGTGTAATCCATACTCCCAGAAGCTAAAACCTCACCGTTCGGCGAAAAATTCACACTATTCACCCAATTACAATGCCCTTTAAGGGTATGCAACTCTTCTCCGCTTTCCACTCTCCACAGCCTCACCGTCTGATCCAAACTTCCCGATGCCAGAATTTTACCGTTCGGCGAAAAACTCACACTCCACACCCCATCACTATGCCCTTCAAACGTATGCAACTTTTCCCCGTTTCCTACTCTCCACAGCCCCACTTTTCCGTCCGTACTCCCCAAAGCCAAAACCTCGCCGTTTGGCGAAAAACTCGCACTCATCACCTCATCACTATGCCCTTCAAACGTATGCAACTTTTCCCCGTTTCCTACTCTCCACAGCCCCACTTTTCCGTCCGTACTCCCCAAAGCCAAAACCTCGCCGTTTGGCGAAAAACTCGCACTCATCACCTCATCACTATGCCCTTCAAACGTATGCAACTTTTCCCCGTTTCCTACTCTCCACAGCCCCACTTTTCCGTCCGTACTACCAAATGCCAAAACCTCACCGTCTGGTGAAAAATTCACACTTCTCACCTCACCACTAGACCCTTTAATCATACGCACCAGCTCTAGACTCTTAGTTTGATATAGCCCAATTTCTCCATCACCCATGCCAACAGCCAACCAGTGCCCATTGGGGGAATAACAACAGCAATAAACCTTTTTACCCACCTCTAAACTAGGCAGCTCACCAAAGTTGACTCCTCCCAGCTTCGCCTTCCCCAAGTTCGCCCCACGCAACCACGTGCCTCGCAATTTCACGTCGCTTAAATCCGCCTCTTCAAATTGCGTTTGGTCAAACATCCCATTACTTAAATCCGCTCCAGGCACCTTGATTTTGCTCAAATCCAATCCATTCAACTGCCCTCCAGCTTTGACCAAGATCGTCAGTGCATTCGCCGCGGCTCTTTCAACGCCATCTCGAGTCTTCGAAGCCTTTACCCAACCTAATAGTGGCTTTATCAATGCTTGCTCCTGCCGCACTCGCTCTACTAAAAAACTCAGCACAGCTGGATCTTCCACTACATTCAGATGGTTGAACAGAGCCAACGGCTCCAACTCGACGTGATCTCCCTGCTCTTTCCATAGCGCTTGCAGATCCTGCATTACATTCGAATTACCAGACACGTCTGACGATCCGGCCTCAGTCAGCCCTTTCAGTTCTTCCCACAGCGCTCGAGCCACAAAGTAGTCCCTGATCGATCTATGGATAAACCGATATTGATCGCCTTGGCGAATTAATGGTGCGCACAAACTTAATAGATTCGCCGCCCCGTCATTGTTGACTAAAAATGCCCCGTACCGTTTATTGTGTGGGACGCCTCTGCGAGCCATCGCCGAATATGTCATAACCATTTTACCAGCCTCATACATCTCTAATGCAAGGCCCTCATTAAAATTCATGTTATGCTCGACAAAATTTTCTATTAAGCTATGGAACGCTTGCCTCTGTTCCTCGGTCAACCGAATCACTTGTAAACGAGCAAAAGAACGTTGAAACCAAGTCTTCATAAACTGCTCATATAACTCAATTCGGGTGAGATCAATTTTTCCAGCCTGGTCCAGTTTTGTCTCGTCTAGCGTGGACAGAACGCCTAAGGCCATTTTTAGCAAAAAGGGGTTGCCGAGCAGCTCTTTTAAATTAGGGCTGCGCTCTACCACATACTTATAATATCTCGCGCTCTGCTGGGATGTGATGCGCCCGACGTATTGATCAATATAATAGTCTATCGACGCATCCGAAAACGGCGCTAGTCGGTACTCAAGCAGTGGACGCGAATATCCACGTAGCTGAAAATCATTTTGGTAGCCCTCATTTAAATACTCGGGACGGCTGCTGATGATGATCTTTGCTTGCCACCTATCCAGGCTATCATCGGCAAACAAAGCGCGCTGCTTAGAAGAGATTTCATCGTAGCCATCTAAGATAAAAATAAAGCGCTGGCTTTTACGAAAACTCTCTATCTGCTCTAACGAAAAACTGTATTTATCTACTAGATACTGACCTATCAGATCTTTACAGGGCCTTTCTATCGTCCGCAAAGAAATGTAGAAAGGCATCGGTAATTCGTCCGAAGCGGCAGATGCAATATATTTTCGCAACAAGCGTTGCTCGAGATGCTGGCTAAATGTTGACTTACCCGAACCTGCTCCGCCCCATAGCAGGAAAACGTTGCTTGAATTATCTAACTCATTCTGTTTCAAAAAGGCCGCCACTACTTCGTCTAAATCAAAACGAGCGCTTGGATTCATGGCTGTTGTGACTTGGGGTGCGATGTATATCTCATCAGCCCCTAAAGCTGACAGCTCTCCAAACCTAACTCCGCTCCTCTCCGCATTGAGAAAATTCGCTTGGCGTAACCACGCCCTTTGCAAATTACTTCCTGTTAAAACAGCCCCTTCGAACTGCGTCTGGTCAAACACCCCATAACGTAAATCTGCCCCACGAGCATGAATTCCATTGAAATTTATTCCGCTCAAAGGTACTCTTGCTCTGACCAAAATGGTTAGAGCATTCACCGCAGCGGTTTCAAATGCTTTATTTTTCGAAGCCTTGATCCAATCAATCAGCAGCTCTATCGAAACTCCCCTCTGCTGCACCTGCTCAACAAGAAAGTCAAGCACAGCAGGATCTTCCACTAGGTTCAGCTTATTAATCCAGGCTGACTGCTTGATATCAGCGAACTCTTCCCACAACGCTCGAGCCACAAAATAGTCCCGAAACGATTTATGGATAAACCGATATTGGTCTCCTTGACGAGATAACGGCGCATTAAACCGTAAGAGGCGCGTCTTTTCGTCAGCATTGCTTAAAAAAGCACCCCACTCTTGCTCCTCGCCGGCTTTCCCTGTCGAATACGTCGCAACCAAAACCTGTTTTTCATACAACGCAAGCGCAAACTCTTGGCTAAAATCAATCCCATGCTCAACAAAATCTTCTTCGGCTAAACGGTTAAAGGTTTTTTGCTCTTCTTTAGTTAACTGAATACCTTGTAAACGACTCTGCGAGCGTTCAAACCAGTTTTTTGCAAACTGCTCATAGAGTGCAGTTCGAGTATAGACAGTTCGATTAGAAGAGCCTTCTTTTGAGCCCAACGAAGGTAGCACGTCTAGCACAATCTTAAGTAAAAATGGATTACCAATTAGCGCCTGTAAGTCTGGATGCGATAAAGCGTTTTTATATTGGTCCGCATTCCATTTGGGATCTTGAGCATGTCTGGCATGGCTCTCTACATAGCCTTTAATAGCAGCCTTAGAAAAGGGCGCTAGTTCGCACTCTTCAAATACTTTGGCTTGACCAGACGGATAAAATTTGCTTTGATAATTCGGCCCCAAATATTCTGGACGACTACTGATGATCACTTTAGCATCCCACTTCTCCAGCTTGTTATCTGTATAAAAAGCCCGTTGACGATGCTTAATCTCATCATAGCCATCCAGAATAAAGGTAAAACGACGCTTTTGACGTAACCGTTGGATCTGTTCTTTTGAAAAACCTTCCTCAGTAAAATATTCAGTTAGAAGATTTTTATTCGGGTCGTCTAGTGTCGTCAGCGAGATAAAGACTGGAATACGCTCATCTTCTTTCTCATTAGCTTGCTCATATTTTCCCCATAAATCGCGAGCTAAAGAACGATTAAACGTCGATTTTCCTGATCCCGCCTCGCCTAGCAGTAAAAAGACTTTTTTATCTGATTCTAAAAACGCATTAAGCTTGTGCCTTAAATCAAAACGCTCACCCGATTCTCCGCTACCCACCGCCTTACCTTCAGGCCCAACATAAAGACTCAGTGCATCTCTTATCGTTTCGTCAACCTGTAGAGCCGATAAATAATTCTTTCGCATCGTTTCAATGCTCTCACCTAAATTAGCTAGGGGAGCAGTATTAGGTTGCAAGGCGAAGTTTTGATGACGTATTAGAGTTTCTAAAAGCTTCAGGTCTAAACCTGTTCCATGGTAATGAACTTCCACTTGGTGATTCGAACCGCTCACTGGGATACTCACTAAGCCTATGCTAGTTTGTGTGACAGATTGCATCTCTGCATCATAAGCCTCATGCATTGAATCAGGTCGTGCTCGCTTATTCGAAGAAGATGAATCTATATGAGGGAAATACGAAGCTAAGGAAGGTTGAGTGCTTTGGCTTTGATTGATCGGCAACATACTGGCCACTCCTTTTTAATAATTCGTATTTAACCTATATCTGAATGATCCATGTTCGGATAAAAATTCAGCTTTCATAAAAAAATAGCTGATAGGTTCCTCATGATTTTACCTACCAAATTCCCATATTTCTTTGAAAAAGATTTAATAATCTATTTTCCGAGAAGAGCGCGCCACGCTGCTTTAACAACTTATAGTTGACTTCGCTTAACCCTTTTACACCCTCTATTAGGGTGCCGTTCACCATCAGCCCTGAATGCCCTGACATCCAATCCAATTTGACTTTATACCCCTCTCTCTCTTTTTTTATCTCCCACTTGCGCACGAGCTTATCCGCACTTCCCGTTAGAACATATTCCCCTTCGGCCAGCCTTTGCCAGGCTACACTCACGACTGGCCCAGTAAAACTTTGAATAGTCCTTAGACATTCACCCGAGGATATATTCCACAGCCGCACCGTACTGTCATCACTCCCTGACACCAGCGCTCCGTTCGGCGAATACGCTACGCTCCTAACCGCATATTCATGTCCCCGCAAGATCGGGCCCGATTCTCCTCTTTGAACTTCCCACAGACGAATCGTCTTGTCATCACTCCCTGACGCCAGCTGCGCTCCACTCGGCGAATACGCTATGCTCCTAACCGCATCTTCATGTCCCCGCAAGATCGGGCCCGTTTCTCCTCTTTGTACATCCCACAGACGAACCGTCTTGTCATTACCCCCTGACGCCAGCGTTCCGTCTGGCGAATACGCTACGCTACTCACCCCACCTTCATGTCCACGCAAGATCGGGCCCGGTTCTCCTCTTTGTACATCCCACAGACGAACCGTCTTGTCAGAACTCCCTGACGCCAGCTGCGCTCCACTCGGCGAATACACTACGCTCAAAATCCAACCTTCATGTCCACGCAAAATCGGGCCCGTTTCTCCACTTTGTACACCCCACAGACGAACCGTCCTGTCATCACTCCCTGACGCCAGTTGTGTTCCGTTCGGCGAATACGCTACGCTCAAAATTCCACCTTCATGTCCACGCAAGATCGGGCCCGGTTCTCCTCTTTGTACATCCCACAGACGAACCGCCTTGTCATCACCCCCTGATGCCAGCTGCTCTCCATTCGGCGAATATGCTACGCTATAAACCCAACCTTCATGTCCGCGCAAGATCGGACCCGATTTTCCTCTTTCCGCATCCCACAGCCGCACCGTCCCGTCAGAACTCCCTGACGCCAGCTGCTCTCCGTTCGGCGAATACGCTACGCTATTAACCCCAGCTTCATGTCCCCGCAAGATTGGGCCCGATTCTCCTCTTTGTACATCCCACAGACGAACCGTCTTGTCTTCGCTCCCCGACGCCAGCTGCGTTTTATTTGGCGAATACACCACACTCCTAACCTCACCTTCATGTCCACGCAAAGTATGGATTTTTGTCCAGCTCAAGGTGTCATATACGCGAATCTTGCCGTCGTAAAATCCCATCGCACATGCTTTACCATCCGGCGAATAGGCGCACGAATACACTGTGCTCTTTACTTTCAGAGTCGGCCATTCGCCAAACTTCACCCCTAACGTCTGCGCTTTGCTTAAATTCGCGCCGCGCAGCCAGACCTGACGAAAATTCACCCCTCTTAAATCCGCCCCATGCAATTGCGCTGAATCAAATACTCCACAACTCAAATCCGCTCCAGGTATCCGAATTCTCCTTAAATCCACTTCGTTAAACTGCACGCCTGCTCTGACCAAAATCGTGATCGCATTCGCCGCTCCCACCGTCACGGCAGCCTTTCGTTCTTTAGAAGCTTCTATCCACGCATATAAGTGAGCTTTAAAAGCCGAGTACTGTTTAACTCGCTCCACTAAGAAATCAAGAATCAGCGATTCATCTATTAGCAAGAATCGATTCAACACCGCCTCAACGCTCGGTTGAGCGCCATTAAATTGCGGCCCACAAATCGTTCGAGCCACACAATAATCCTGGATAGATTTATGGATAAAGCGATAGTGTTGTCCTTGGTGAATCAGCGGCGCATTAAAGAGTAATAAACGTTTCTCCGCATCTTTCCTATTAAGATATGTTTGCCACGCTTCTGGAACCGCTTTTTCCTTTTCAGGATCATAGGAGGCTTGTATAAGTCTCTTTTGGGTCAAGGCAATCGCCATTTCCTGGCTTGCTCCCAGTCCTTCTGCAGCCAGATGTTGCCCCAACTTATTTCGTGCATATTTCTCTTCCTTGGTCAATTTAATATGCTGCAACCGCTCTTCTGAGCGATTCCACCAACGCGATATAAATGCATCATACAGCGCTATGCGAGTCATCGGCTCTGATCCACTTTCGGCCAAGTCGGGTAAAAGATCAAGCGCCATCCGAAGTAAAAATGGACGACGGATCGCTTCTTTTAAAGTCGGTAAATTATTTAAGGTGTTTTGATACCGTGTTAGATCCCATCCCGTCCGTTGGATATGCTGACTATATTTCTGAATATAAGCGGCAATCCAGTCATCTGAAATCGGAGAAAGCCAATATTCTTGTAAAGCGGAGGTTTGACCCCGTTTCTGAAATTGGCTGCGATAGCTCTTTCCGAGATACTCTGGACGAGAGCTAATAATAACTTGAGCGTTCTTCCAGTAATCGAGTTTATTCTGCGTATAAAATTCTTGCGCGCGATCTTTTATTTCATCAAAACCGTCCAGAATAAAAACCAGGCGTTTTTCTTTTCGAAGCACAGTAATCGCTTCTGGCGAAAACTCTTGTTCCAGTAAATAGCTCTCTATTAAATCCGCACTAGAAGGCGTATGTTCGGCAAGTGCAATAAAAATCGGAATGGGCGAAGCAGGGGATTGCTTATACTCATCCCAGAGCATTCGCGTTAAATGTCGATTAAAGGTGGATTTACCCGAACCCGCTTCACCGAGCAATAAAAGTACTTTTTTCTTAGACGATAAAAATTCGTGTACTTTATCAATGAGCGGAAAGATAATTTTACTATCCGCCGTTTCTTGTCCTTCAGAAGGAATATATAGCGCGAGGCCGTCTCTTATTTCATCAATTTCTTCGAGCACATTAAGGTAGGCAGTCCTTAGTTCCTCAATCTGTGTGCCTAATTGGGCCAAAGGTTTGTAACGCGAGGCCTCTGCATGGCCATTCAACTTTTCAAATATCAACTTGGTATTGGGATCAGAAGCTGTGAAGTAAAGATTCGTTGTGACCGTGTTACCCGGCCCACAGAGTTGGTTACTGACCACACAACTTTCGCTAATTTGCATTACAGATTCCGCTTTTGCATTCTCTTCTGCATGGGTTGAATCACTTCGTGTTGTTGTATTGGAGGAATGCGAAGCTAAGGAAGCCGGAGTGCTTTGGTTTGAACTAATCGGCAACATGTTAACTACCCCTTTCTAAGGGTTCACTTTCATCTGTATAGGGTTGGCTACCCCTTTGTCTTTCATGCCGTACTTATCTTTGATGGCAATCATTTTGGATTCAATTGAATGTCTACGCTTCGCATTATTTCTTTTCAGCGTCCGAGGGTGCTGAATCGGAAACCGCTGCAGGAGCATTACCCGACTTTCATTTTGCTCCTGTTACCCTTGCCTGATATAGTGGTGTTAGCCATGCCACCTACGGACTGATACACAAATTCCCCCCCTTGTGCCTGAGAGCCCAGCGCGAGCCCAGAGAGTTCAGCAGTCACATCTGGAGTGGGCTGCGTTTGGCTGGCCGCTAACAACTGCGGATCCACGGCTGTTGGGTTGCAAGACATGTCGCTGATGTTACCCGAGCCCTCTATTACTGTATTCGCCAAGCCCTCTGCTCTTTGCATGAGAACTTTCCCCCTTTCTTCTGACGGCAATTGCACACGCTGTCTCCGCTCAAGCTCAAACAGCATGGGCACCGTTTTGTACTTCATCTTCTCGAGCCGCCGCGATACTTCCCTTACTTTTTCATTGGAAGCAAAGAGAACGGTCGCCGCGTCGTCTAAACCAAAGGATCGGGCTGGTTCAGTCGTCGTATGACCTTGCATCGCTCTATACATCTCAAGCGCCACCTTGATTTCACCACTCTTCTCTAAGTTTCCTAAATAAATGTCTTTCTGCTCTTTAAGATCCGTCAGTAAAATAGTTAATGAGGCTAAGTCAGGAAGCGGCAATTGCGCTTGCTGCTCTAGCAGACTCTGCATTTGCTGCATCCGCTGCTCTAACCTTTCTTGCGTCTGCTGCATCTGGCTCTCTAATACGGCTTGCATTTGTTGCTTGAGGTTAGGCAGCTGCTCTAACATAAGGCTCATTCCTTCTAGCCTGGCGGGCATCTGGTTGAGACGAATATCCCCCCGCACCTTATCTAACAATTCAGTGCCTAACGGCCCCTGCCAGAGAGAAGACCAGACAGGAACGTAATCCTGGCCACCCTTCGGTAGAGGTTGCTTTAAGCGCTGTAAGGTGGCCTCCGCCATCTTTACAACGCGCTCGTGCCCACCCCAGTGATCCTTGTGTTGCATAAGGCTTTCTAAAAATTGCTCCGCGCCTTCTTGCATTTTGGTACCCGGGTGCGTGCGTGCAATTTGTTCTAGACGATGGCATAAACCTTGCAGGAATTTTTCGTCCTTACGATACTGAGAGTCGCACGCGAGTTTCTCGAATGCCACCCACTGGTTTTCTTCAAGCAACAGATCAATAAACCGTAGCGCTCCATACCATCCATGCGGGCGGTTGAATTGCTCAACCCCTTCGCTAGCCGATTGGTACGCCGTCGTCAATGCCTCGACGGTAACTTTTGCTGCATCGCCGACTTGGCCTATCGCGAGCGCCACCTCGCGCACGCCTGTAAACGCTTCTTCGAATCGGCCCAGCGACTCCTCTAATTTATCCACATCAAGATTTTTAACCGCAGCGGCCAAGTTTAAAACACCCATCCCTACATTAAAGGTGTGACGTAATACACTCCGCCAAACGGCTTCATCATTGGGAATATGCGCCAATGCCTGGCGCGCATAGCGCGCTTGCCAGGCCAGCGCCGGGTCAGAATGATCGATTAATCCATAAAGCGTGGCATAAAGTGGCGCTTGCACAGCCTCGCGGTCAATGCCGCTCACCCCCAAGCAGGTCATTGCATCGAGCAGCTGCGAAGTCGTATACAGTAGGGTCTGACACTGGATCAGGTTGTTTCCTTTATGCACTTTATCCAAGCGCGCTCCAAGAACTTCAAGTGCTCCCACTAAATCCCCGGAGCGCACCTGGCTTAATAACGCTTGTGGGCAGTGCCGGAGAATCACAGCCAGTCCTTGCGCCACCGATACATTCAGCGAGACCGACTGGTTTGCAGACAATGCATTCACCGTTTGGCCAATTAACTGCTGGTACAATTCAATATCCGCTATCGATGCGAGCGGCACAATTTCTCGTACCAATTCGAAGTAGTCTTGGGTTTCGGTGCGCGCAAACGCTTCCAATATGCTGCGGGCGAGTTGCTTAAACTGTTTTTCTTGTGCTTCAGAAAGATAGCCTTGTTGCAAACACCAAGCTAAATGCCTGGTGTCGACAAGCTGATCGAGATCAGTTACAGGGTCATAGATTTTGCCGAGTGCAGGCAGGGCCAAATTCTGATCTAGCTTAAAAAAGTTTACGATGGGCTGAGGTGTAGATGAGAACCGTTGCTTGATCGAACCTTGAGCTTCCTCCACTTTTAAGATAGATTGCCAAGGGGCCGGCGTATCTGGCAGTTTTAGTCTAGCTATTTTTCCCTCCACCTCATCCGCACGCGAATTGTATGGTTCAACAGTGGCCTTTTTATAGCTAGTGAGCGCTCGTTTGAATAAATTGTGAGCGCACAAGATATCTTCTCTCATATAGAGCTGACCGCGCTCCTGATAAAGATCACCTCGCTCCACATAGACTGTGGTAATGGCTGTATTAATCGCTTGATCGGGTGAAGCAGCCTTTTTAAATTCACTTTTCGCTCGATTAAACTGGCTGAGTGCGCAGTCAAACTCCTTATCCTTGCTCTCTCCGTGCTCACGAGCGGTCTTTAGATGTTCATGAGCGCTCTTTCGAAAAATTTCACCTCGTTGCAAAGCAACCGTAGCATCTATTTTTCCCCACATCTTATTTCTCCTGTTAGTGGTAAATGGACTTGAAATTTATCCTTCCATTTCCTCCTCAGGTGGCTGCGGTAACTCTTTAGATTGTTGCTTTACATCGACTGGGATTGCTGGGGCGGAGGTCACTGCAGAAGTACTGCTCGAACCATATGTCGCGGTTACGTTAATATTCTCACCGGATATTGTGCTGCTAAGCACGCCATTTGCGATTTGCCATACTGTTTTCCCCCCTTTTACAGCCGGCCGCTGGGAGAGCGCTGAAAACGCAGCAGCCACATTCTGAGAGTGGTGCCTTTGGCTTTCCGCTAATAACGGCAAATCCAAAGGCGTTGGATTGTGTTCCGTCTTGATGATGTGACCCGAGCCCTCTACTGCACGGCAATTCAAGCCGCCTGGGAGCTGTATTACAATTTCCTCTCTTCCCTCATGCGCTGCTTGCGAGGAAAATGATAAGGAAGATAATTTCTGCTCTATCTCCTCGTGCGGACAATACGGCCGGGCTTTCTCATAACTGGCACGCGCCTCTTCAGTCCTGCCCAGACTGTGTAAAATATCTCCGCTTTCAAAGTAAGCTCGCACAAGACCCGCTTCAATATCTCGTCTTTCCTTATAAGAGAGTGCTTTGTTCCGAAAGAGCGCATTGCTGAAGATTTCTTGTGCTCCGTTAAATGAATTGAGCGCGTCTTCTGGACTTTTCTGGCGCTGCTCCTCAGCACGCTTTAAAGCAGATTGGCCTTGTTCCAAAAGGCTCAAGTGCGATAAAGTAACAGTTTGGGTTGGGGCCAAAGCGCCTATGCTTTGTATGTTGTTCATATCCATCTCCACACCTTTTTGGTATTGATCAAATACCGAAATAATTCATCAGGCTAAACTTCGCACATCTTCGATAAATGCACTGATGGCTATCAGCGGCTCTCAAAAACATATTTTTTCTTGCATCTTTAATACTTATTTAACATTTCTATACTATAGAGTACTTTTTTTATATTTTCTTAATGCGATGCTCTAATACTGATAACTTGTTTTATAAACATTTGGCAGAACAGCCTGCGCTTAATTTCCCGGTTTTTCTTAGTAAATCTGCTCTGGTGCGGCTGCTCCGTTTGAAACAAGAGCTTCCGTTTCGAATAGACATAGCAAACGGTTGGACACCAGAGCAGCTCCATGACAGAAGATATCAATCAAACGCTGGACTATCTCCTGTCTTCTACGTACTTCTGTTCTGCGCGGGCAGACTACTTCCAAAAAGTGACAATTTGGGCCCAGTAAGGGCTTAAATAACCTGTTTACGAGCCAATTACGTAACGGATTTTGAGCTAACCCTTTGATTTTTTCTACACTTACCGACAGAATCATAATCCGCGGATTACTGATTTGAGCCCAGATTAGAGCTAGCATCTCCAACTTCAAAATATCAAAGGTTATTTAGTTCAGTTTTTGTTCTACAAATCTTCCAAAAAGTTCCATGAATCCTTGTAACACGTACCCGTTTTTTTGTATTTTGTAGAATAAATAATTCTTTAATCTATTGATATTTAAAGAAATTTACTAGGTCTTTTAATCCGTTGAGCAGAAACTCACCCATGCACAGCCTACCGATAATCAACCTGAAAATAATGTAATGGTGGCTTGCTTTTCGATTGAATCTCATTCATGAGTACAAATTAGACAAATCAGATTGCTCAACAAAGATAATTTCTGCCTAAAATTGGAGTTAATTTTTAAGTTATTTTTATCTTTATGAGGATTAAGGCTAAGATACAAAATTGTAAAGTTTCAAAATCCGTTGTAAAGTTTGGATTCAAAATCCCGCAAACCCTTATGTGGTGGGGTGACCGACGGGGCTTGAACCCGCGACAACTGGAATCACAATCCAAGATGCTTAATCCGGCGACAGGCTTCCGAATTTGACCGAAAGCCCACCGGCATTTCGATTGCTGAACTTGCCGAGGTCAATGCCTATAACGCCAATACCTGCTGGCAATGGCGCGAACAAGCGCTTGGGCTAAAAGCTTTTTATCAGCAGGTGCAACAAGCTCAACGTCTATTGCAGCAAAAAATTGACATCTCCTATCAAGCAATTAAATTGTCTACCTGGTGCCGGCTAGTTAGTGTATCTCTGGTACTTGCGCAGGCTCACCCTCTGCACCCCTTTCCCCTTGTTTAAGCAGGCGCTCATTCGTTGAACTTAAACCTTGTGCACCTTGAATAGACATACCAGTTACGATCAGCTCGTTTTGAGAGGAGGTCCAATCTAACCTGACTGTCCAGTCCTTATAGCCCTTATCTTTGCATTCTATTTGCCAAATATGAACCGCACTGCCCATGTTGCCGGCCATTGTAATACGCCCTTCTGAAAATTTTTGCAAATCTATTGACTTGATCTCCCCAGCAAAATCTGCAAGTGTTGCATTACATTCGCCTGTGGCTACCGACCACAACCTCACTGTTTGGTCCTCACTCCCCGAGGCCAGCTGCTCGCCGTCCGGCGAAAAACTCAAACTAGTCACCTGATCGCTATGCCCTCCAAGTGTATATAATGTTTCTCCGCTTTCTACTCTCCACAGCTTTACCCCTTTATCAGCACTCCCCGACGCTAGGAGCGTACCGTCTGGTGAAAAATTCACAGTCATCACCCAATCACTATGTCCGTCAAGCGTCTGTAACATTTCTCCGCTTTCTATGCTCCACAGCTTCACCGTCTTATCCCAACTCCCTGACGCCAGGACCTTACTGCCTGGTGAAAAAATCACACTTGTCACCCATTCACTATGCCCCTCAAGCTTATGCAATTCTTGCCCGCTTTCCACGCTCCATATCCTCGCCGTCGTATCATTACCCCCCGACGCCAGGAACAGGCCATTTGGCGAAAAACTCAGACTCCACACTGAAGGCGCATCCGAAGCCTTATGCCCTACAAGCAGCGGCCTATCCAATGGACACCATGCTTCTCCGCTTTTCACGCGCTGCCACTGCCACAGCCTTATTGCCCCATCCCAACTCGCAGACGCTAGGTACTTGCTACCATCATTCAGCGAAAACCTCACCCTAGTCACCTGATCACTATGCTCGTCAAGCGTCTGTAACATTTCTCCGCTTTCTACGCTCCATAGCTTCACTGTCTTATCACTACCCCCCGACGCTAGGATCTCACCATTGGGTGAAAGATTCACACTATGCACCGGACCACGGTGCCCTTCAATCGCATGCAATTCTTCTTTGCCTTCCACTCGCCACAGCCTTACCATCTTATCCGGCCCCCCCGACGCCAGGAAGTCGCCTTTAGGTGAAAAATTCACACTATTCACCAAACTGGTATGCCCTTCAAATGTATGCAACACTTTCCCGCTTTCCACGTTCCACAGATTCACCATCCAATCAGCTCCCCCTGACGCCAGGATCTTGCCGTCGGGCGAAAAAGTCACACTTCTTACCCCATTATTATGCCCTTGAAGGGTACGCGGCTCTTCTAGCGTAGGCAACATTTCTACTTTCCACAGCTTCACTGTTTTATCAGCGCCTCCCGACGCTAGGATCTTACCGTCGGGCGAAAAACTCACACTAGTCACCGTCCCGTGATGCCCTGTAAGTATAGGCAACGCTTTTCCGAACTCTTCTCCGTCTTCCATGCTCCACAGTTTCACCGTCCCATCAGTACCCCCCGAGACTAGGATCTTCTTGCCTTCGGGCGAAAAAGTCACACTCTTTCCCCCCTTACAATGTTTTTCAAGAACTATAGGCAATGCTTTTCCGAACTCCTCTCCGCTTTCCATGCTCCACAGCTTCACCGTCCCATCAGTACTCCCCGACGCTAGGATCTCGCCGTTGCGCGAAAAACTCACACTATTCACACTCCCACCATGATTAAGCTCCTGCAAATTTATTCCGCTGCCCACGTTCCACAGCCTCACTATCCCATCACCACTCCCCGACGCTAGAACCTCGCCTTCACCTTTTCTTGGCGAAAAACTCACACTATTCACCCAACTCCCAAGTTCTTCAAACTTATCCACCGGTACCTGCTCTAACTTCTCAGTTTGATACAGTCGAATCGCGCCAACACCATCCTCCTTCGTGCTCGTGCCCGTACCAACAGCCAACCAGCGCCCATCGGAGGAATAACAACAGTCATTAACCCATTTACGTATCTCTAATCTAAGTAGCTCTCCACAGTTAACCTCTTTCAGATTCGCTCCTTTGAAATTTGCCTTACGCAACCACGCGCCTCGTAATTGCACTTCACTTAAATCAGCCCTTTCAAATTGAGTACCGTCAAACACCCCATAACTTAAATCTGCCCCAGGTGCATGAATCTCGTTGAAATCCTCTCCACTCAACGGCACTTTCGCTCTGACCAAAATAGTTAGCGCATTCGCCGCTGCGGTTTTAAAGACTTTATTCTTCGAAGCCTTAATCCAACCGATCAGCTGCCCTATCAAAATTCGCTCCTGTTGCACCCGCTCAGCCAGAAAGTCAAGCACAGCTGGATTTTTCACCAAGTTCAGCTTGTTGATCAAAGCTAACGGTTTGATATCAGTAAGCTCTTCCCACAGCGCCCGAGCCACAAAATAATCCTGGACCGACTTATGGATAAACTGATATTGGTCGTTTCGGCAGATCAACGGGGCGTTAAAGCGCAATAACTTAATCTGTTCATCGCGATCACTTAAAAACTTATCCCGCCAATCTTGCTCCACAGCATCAGACCGATCATAAGAGAGCTGCTCGGAATATGTCACATGTACTATCCCAGCCTGATACATCGCTGTTGCGAAGTCTTTACTAAATTTTGTTCCATGCCTAATGAAGGCTTTATTTAGAAAATGAAATTCCTTCTGCTCTGCATCAGTCAAACTAATACCGCTCAAGCGATCTTGTGAGCGCTCAAACCAACTCTCTACAAATTGGTCATATAACGCGATTCGGGTAATACGCTGGCCGCTCTTCTTGTATTTCTGCCCCAAAGCAGGTAACTCGCTCAAGGCCATCTTGAGTAAAAAAGGATTACGTATTAACTCTTTGACTTCAGGCCGCTCTAGAATTCCTCCATATTCTGAAACATCATTTTCTAATTCTGTGTATACACCTTTGTATTTGTTCACATACTCCTCAATCGTTAAATCAGAGAATGGAGCAAGCCGATATGCTTGAAGTAAATACGCTTGACCTTTTGGGTGGAACTGGCGTTCATATCGATCACCTAAATATTCCGGACGACTGGTAACGATGACCTTGGCTTTCCATTGACCCAGCTCATTTTCGACGTAGAATAGGCGCGTGCGATCTTTTATCTCGTCATAGCCATCTAGAATAAAAATAAAGCGATAATTTTCTTTTAAATCAGCTATCTGGGCTTCTGTAAATTTCTCTTTTTTTAGATATTCCGAAATAAGGTTCGTATTAGGCTCTTTCAGGCTCGATAGTGGAATAAATAAAGGGATGGGGGTCTGGCTAGATTTATTGGTTTCATTGTCATATGCTTCCCATAGGCTACGCGCCAAATACCGGTTAAATGTTGATTTGCCAGAACCGGCTTCGCCCAACAAAAGCAGCACTTTCTTTTCTTCTGAAGCTAGGAAATCTTTCACCTTCCCTTCCAGACTAAAGCGTTCTTTCGTATTGATTACTAAAGTGCATTCCAGCGCAACATACATCGCCAACGCATCTTTAATTTCGTTATCTTTTTGCAGGCTCTCTAAATATCTTTTCTGCAACTGCTGAATACCTAGGCTCGCTAATGGGGCAGTATTCGGTTGCAAAGCCATACCTTGCAGTGGCCTCAGGATTTTTGCTAACGAGTTGGCATCTTCAGGCGTTGAATGGTAATTCACGGTGACTGTGTTATGCAAACCATGGACTGGGATGTTAACCAAGCCATAGTTGATTTGCATTACAGATTCCCCCTCTGCAGCATAAGCCGCATGGCTTGAATCGGTTGGTGCCCGCGCATTGGAAGAATACGAAGCTAAAGAAGCCAGAGTGCTTGGGTTTGAACTAATCGGCAACATGTTAATTACCCCCTTTCTAAGGGTTCACTTTCATCTATATAGGGTTGGCTACCCCTTTGTCTTTTATGCCGTACTTATCTTTGATGGCAATCATTTTGGATTCAATCGAATGACAACGCTTCGAATTATTTCTTTTCGCGTCCGAGGTTGCTGGATCGGAAACCGCTGCAGGAGCACTCCTCGAACCATATGCCATGGTGTTCCTGTTATTCTTGCCAGATACGACGCTGTTAGCCACACCACTTGTGGTTTGAACCGCAATTCTTCTACCTTGTGTAGCTGGCAGCTGGAAGAGCGCTGAAAACGCAGCCGCCGAATCCTGAGAGTGTTGTTTTTGGCTTTCCGCTAACAACTGCGGGTTCACGACTGCTGGGTTGCAAGACACGTTGCTGGCGTTACCCGAGCCCTCTACTGTACTGCCAGCCAAGCTACCTGCGAGTTGCACTACAATTTCCTCTCTTTCCTCATGCGCTGCTTGTGGGGAAAATGATAAGGAAGATAATTTCTGCTCTATCTCCTCGTGCGAACAATACGGCTGGGCTTTCTCATAACTGGCACGCGCCTCTTCGGTCCTGCCAAGACTGCGTAAAATATCTCCGCTTTCAAAGTAAGCTCGCACAAGACCCGCTGCAATATCTCGCCTTTCATCATAAGAGAGTGCTTTGTTCTGAAAGAGCGCATTGCTGAAGTCTTGTGCTCCGTTAAATGAATCGAGCGCGTCTTCTGGACTTTTCAGGCGCTGCTCCTCAGCACGCCTGAAAGTAGATTGGCCTTGTTCTAAAAGGCTCAAACACGATACCACAGTGGTTTGGGTTGACGCCGAAGCGGCTATGCTTGACAGAGGTACATATAAACCTCATGAATCGGCTACCGAAACGTAAATAATCCGCGCTTCGAAGACCCTCTAACACATTATTAGCTCATAACCCCTCCCCTTTTCATTCTGCTGCACTCTTAAAATGAGCCGCTTATGACTCACTTCAGTTACGCTCAGCTTTTTTTGAAAGAGCGCTTCACAATCAGCATAGAAAGGAATTTTTTAAAAAGCAAATAACGTTTTTACTCCGAGTTGCCTCATTTAAATACTTCTATATTAAAAATTCACTAAAATTAGCAACGGTAAACAAACTATTTCATGTTCCGCAAAAAAGAAGACGAATCAAGCCCATAAAGCCTCTAAAAATCATGTTTACGGGACAATTGCGAAACGGATTTTAGCCTAACTCTTTGATTTTTCTATACTTAGCGAGAGCCTTTTAATCCGTTGAGCAGAAACTCAGCCCATGCACAGCCTACCGATAATCGACCTGAAAATAATGGTGGCTTGCTTTTCGATTGAATCTCATTCATGAGTCCAACTTGGACAAATCAGATTTGCCCAACAAAACTATTTGTGCATAAAATTGCAGTTAATTTTTAAATTGTTTTTATCTTAGTGAAGAGGAATGCTGAGCGACTATCCGGCCCGCGCGACTGTGGCCAAAAAATTACTAATCCACCTAAAATGAAGAAGACTAGCCATTATTTTCTGTTCCGCAAACCCAAATGACATCAAGGCGAAATAAGGGTTTGCAGACTATATTTTTCTTTTGATTGCGGAACAGATTTTTGAATAAGTAGCTGATATTTATAGATTTACCGACAGATTACAAACCTTCGAATTATTTCTTTTCAATTTCTTGGGTTGCTGAGTCAGATACCGGCCTAAAAAAGGAACTCGAACCAAAGACAGTCGTGCTTTTGTTATTATTACCCGTTATCACACTATTGGCAGCCCCCCCCGAAAACTGAAACACAAATTTCCCCCCTCTTTGAGAGAGCGGGCCAATTGCAGACAAAGCAGCAGCTAGATCCTGAGAGGCCTGCTGTTGGTTTGCTGCAAATAATTGCGGATCTAAGATTTCAGGGTTGAGATGCACGACGCTCGTATTATCTGAGCCTCCTACCAGTGCATTGGCCACGCCGCCGGCTATTTGCATCAGCGTTCCCTCATTTTCCTCTGGCGGTAATTGCGTGCGCTGCCTCATTTCAAGCTCAAACAGCTGTGGCAAGATGCTGTGCTTCATCTCTGCAAGCTGCTCAGAAATTTGCTGAACCCTCTCATTAGAGACAAAAAATACCGTCGCTATATCATCTAAACCAAAATACTTGTTCCCAACCGATGCCGCTTGCCCGTGCATTGCTTTATACATCGCAAGCGCACCTTTGATTTCCCCAGTTTCTTCCAGATTCTTAAGATACAGCTCTTTCTGCTCTTTTAGGTCCGTCGGTAAAGTGGTTAATGATGCAAGGTCAGCTAACGGTTGTTGCCCTTGTTGTTGCTCTAAAACGCTCAGTATTTGCTGCATTTTCTGCTCCAACACGCTTTGCGTTTGCTGCATCTGCCGTTCTAATATATCTTGCATCTGCTGCTTTAGATCAGGCAGGTGCTCTAACATCTGGCTAATCCCTTCTAACTTAACGGGCACCTGTTTCTGACGAGCGTTCTCTCGTACTTCATCTAACAATTGCGTCCCGAGCGGTTCCCGCCAGAGTGGCAACCAAGCCGGTATGTAATCTTGCCCGCCGATTGACTGAGCTTGGTCTAAGTGCTGCAAACTCAACTGCGCCATCTGCATAACGCGCTCGTGCTTGCCCCACTGCGGATCTTGTGTGAGACTTTCTAAAAATTGTTTAGCCTCTTTTTGCACTTCGCCCTCGCTTGTGCGCGCGACCCGTTCTAACCGTTGGCATAAACCTTGTAAGAATTTTTCATTGTGACTGTAGCGAGGCAGACGTGCCAGCTTCTCCAGTGCCACAAATTGATTTTCCTCCAGCAATAAATCTGCAAAACGCAGTGCCGCATACCAGCCGTGCGGACGATTGAGTTGTTGCAATCCTGAACTGACTGATTCATATTCCTTCTGCAAGGCTTCAACGGTGATTTTAGCTGCATCGCCGAGTTGGGCCAGTGACAGCGCAGCCTCGCGCACGCCAATAAAGGCTTCTTCAAATCGGCTAAATGAGCTTTCCAATTTTTCAACGTCCAGACTCTTAACTGCAGACGCGATATTTAGAACTCCCCTTCCTACATTAAAGGTGTGGCGCAGTATGCATTCCCATATCGCCTCATTGTTTGGAATATGGACTAACGCCTGGCGCGCATAGCGCGCTTGCCAAGCCAGCTCCGGATCAGAATGACCGGTTAATCCATCCAGCGTGGCATAAAGCGGCGCCTGAACTCCTTCCCTATCAATTCCACTCACACCTAAGTATGTCATTGCATCAAGTAGTTGCGAAACCCCACACAGCAAGGTTTGACATTGGAGCAGATTATTTTCTTTATGAACTTTATCCAAACGTGCGTGAAGCAATTTGAGCACGTCCACCAAATCACCCGATCGGACGTGATTGAATAAGGCTGTTGGGCGGTCCCGAATAATTACCGCCAGTCCTTGGGCAACCGATACATCCAGTAAAATCGCTTGATTTGCAGAAAGCGCGTTCACCATTTGGCTGAGTAACTGCTGGTATAGCTCTGGATCAGCAATCGCGGCAAGCGGGACGATTTCTCGGATTAAGTCAAAGTAACCTTTTGCATTGGTCCGGGAAAATACTTCTAATATATCGCGTGCGAGCTGTTTAAACTGTTTTTCTTGCGCCTCAGAAAGATAGCCTTCTTGTAAACACCAGGCTAAGTGTCGGGTATCGATCAGCTGAGCGACTTCGGTAATAGGAGGATAAACTTGGCCAGGTGCAGGCTTAGATGAGTTCTGAACTGGCTTAAAAAAGCTCGTAATGGATTGCGGCTGGGATGAAAACCGTTGTTTGAGCGCTTCATTGACTCTTAAGGCTGCTTTCCAAGAACTTGGTGTCTCCGGTAACTTTAACTCGGCTATTTTCTCCCGCGCTTCAGTCTCACGTGCATTGTAAGGCTCGAGAGTCGCTTTTTTATAACTTGCATGGGCTCGCTTGAATAAAGTGTGGGCGCATGCAAGATCTTCTCTCATAGAGAGCCGACCGCGCTCTTGATGAAGATCTCCTCGCTCCAGGTAGACGGTCGCAATCGCGGCTTCAATTGCTTGATTAGTTGGGGCTGCTTTCTTCAATTCACTTTTGGCTAAATTGAACTGATTAAGCGCGAGATCAAACTCTTGCTTATCCCGATGCTCACGAGCGGCTTTTAGATAATGTTCGCCTCTTTGCAAAGCAACCGTAGACTCAACCTTCCCCCAACCAATCATTTTATTACCCCTATACTTAAATTATTTAATATCCCTTTGTCACTTCTTTGGGACGGGCAGCAGTGCCCTCAGTCCCTCACTACCCGAAATTAGTAGGATTCGCGCCGGGAGTTGTGTCAGAAACATTACTCCGACCCCATATCGTCGTAGTCTTATTATTTTCGCCAGATGTTGTAATATTCGCGGCGCCAGTTGAAAATTGGACCACCGTTCTGCCTCCTTTCCCAGCACGTACCTTAGGCAGCGCTGCCATTATCATCTCCAAAGTGGGCTGTTGTTTTATAGTCTCCGCTAACAACTGATGATCCCTTTCTGTTGGGTTGAAATGCAGATGGGTTTCATGCCCCGAACCATCTACTGTTTGGCCAGCCAAGCCAGCTGCAACTTGGATCACTACTTCATCTCGCTCTACGCCCACATTTTGCAAGGATGATAATTTTTGCTCCGCCTCAAGCGCTCCATATTGCAAAGCGGCTTCATAATTAGTGCGCGCCTCATCAACTCTACGCAGATTGCATAAAATATCGCCACTCACTAAATATGCTTGAGCAAGTTGAGCTTTAATCTGATGTTCTTCGGCGGAAGGACGTACTTTATTCTGAGTAAGCGCATCGCCAAAACTTTTTTTCATCACATCCAATGAACGCAGCGCATTTTCATAATCTCCGCTTTTTAGGCAATTCTGCGCAATATTGAAGGCCTGCCTGCCATTCGCAATAGGATCCAAGATCGTGCTGACCTGGCTTTGAGCCGTTGCGGTGGCTACTCTTGATGTAGGGTACATAGTATAAATCTCCTTATCTTTGTTAATTAATTATAAAAGTACATTTAACTTGCCTCTAAAGACCTTTTAGAAACAGATTTTACTTATCAACATTCTTACTTTACTGTGCCTTAGAGCCTCAACATCATACCGCCAAAGTTGAGTCCGCACAATTACTCAAAATTTGCTTAGGAAAATCCATGCTTAGCGCGTTTTATAAGCCTTAGAAGCTCATAATTTGGTGATTATTCGGCAGCAAAAAACAGCCTATCATTTTCAATTGATGTGCACGGCGGACAAATGCGCCTTACTTAACAAGCTTAAGGTGTGGCCGCCCGCTTTTCTTCTTGCCACTGCTCTCCCTTGGTTTTTCCTGAACTAAACTTGCACCGGGTGGCAGTTCGTTCGACACAACGGATAAATCAGCACTTCCCGTACTAGGCGCACCGGCTGTCTGCTCCGCTGAGGACGCCTCTAGCGGGAAAGCCATGCCCTGGCCATTTTCCAATGCGTAAATCGCCAGCACATTATCAACGGGTATTTCTATCTTATGCGCACGGCCGGAGAAGCGAGCGTTGAACTCAATCCAATCATTGCGCATGAGCAAGCCTTCTGTTGCGCTAAAACTGATATTGAGCACAATTTTACCGTCACGGACAAATTCACGCGGAACCTGAACGTGATTATCCACGCTCACCACTACATGCGGCGTGTAACTATTGTCGGTGCACCACTCATACAGGGCACGCAGTAGATAAGGTTTCGTTGATATAGCTTGCTGCATTTAACATCCTTGAAATCGTCAGTGCGTCTGCTCTAGCAAAACGCACTGGGACTATATACATACGCTGTAATACTATCGCTGGATTAACGACGCATTACCTTTTCAGAAGGGGTCAAGGCTTCAATAAAGGCGGGGCGACTAAAAATCCGCTCAGCATACTTCATTAGTGGCGCTGTGTTTTTTGAGAGCTCAATGCCAAAATAATCAAGCCGCCATAGCAATGGCGCAATTGCTACGTCCAACATTGAAAACTCGTCGCCTAGCATGTATTTGTTTTTAACAAAAATCGGCGCTAATTGGGTCAACCGATCACGAATGGCATGACGTGCCTTTTCATGAATTTTTTCGGTTGAGCGGCCTTTAGCGGTCTCAAGCGTGATCACATGCACGAACAATTCTTTTTCAAAGTTGAATAGAAAAAGACGAGCGCGCGCGCGCTGTGCTGGATCCGATGGCATAAGCTGCGGGTGCGGGAACCGCTCATCAATATATTCATTGATGATATTCGATTCATATAAAATCAGGTCACGTTCCACTAAAATCGGAACTTGGCCGTATGGATTCATTACTGCAATATCTTCCGGTTTATTGAAAAGATCAACATCACGGATTTCAAAATCCATCCCTTTTTCAAATAAAACCACCCGGCAACGCTGGGAAAACGGACACGTCGCGCCGGAATATAAAATCATCATTTTTTACTTTCCTTAAAAAACCAAAGGGCGGCACTGCTACCCATTTACGTCACTTTTCGCCCCTGCGAAAAGTTTAAACCATACAACTTGATTATGACTATTTTAAGTCATGATAAATTCACTTTGAGCCAGCGTAAGTTGATCACGCAATGGCTATTTAACGTCTTTCCAATAGTTTACATTCAAGCGCCAAGCGAAAAGACTGAGCACGCTCAAAAACAATATAACCCATACGCCAAGCCGCCTACGCTGCTGTTGCACAGGCTCCGCCATCCAACTTAAATAGGCGACCAAATCAGCCACGGCTGAATCATAATCGATGGCAGATAAAGTGCCCGGGGTGAGTTGCCGATAACCAGAAAACTCTAAGATAGTATCAGGTACGCTACTTTCCTCTTGGCTTTGCAGTACACGCTGGCCTTGTAGCCGCCACAATACATGCGGCATCGCAACGTTCTCAAAGAGCCGATTGTTCCAGCCCGTAGGCCGACTATCATCCCGGTAAAAACTTCTTAAATAGGTATATAGCCAATCACGCCCACGCGCACGAGCGATCAAGGATAAGTCCGGCGCATCCGTGCCAAACCACGCTTTAGCATCGTCTACACGCATGGCGATATGCATCATATTGCCCACTTTATCCGCGGTGAAGAGTAAATTGCTTTCAACCTCTGGTGCGGAAATACCAATATCGCGCAACCGACTATAGCGCATTTGGTTCGCACTATGGCAATTTAAGCAGTAGTTAACAAAAAGCCGAGCGCCACGCTGTAAAGCCGCTAGGTCCCGTGTGCGATCTGGGGCTCGATCAAGCGGGATAGTTTGCTCATTTGCCATAACTGAAGTCACGGCAATCAAAACCAATACCAATATTGAGACCAATGTTTTCATTTAAATCTGCCTTTTTTAACGACCTACTCACGCTTTACGTGAAAAAGTGACACGCTCTGGCACAAGTTTAAACACACCACGCTGGCTCCAATAAGGCATGCTGAAGAAAAAGGCAAAATACAGCAGCGTACAGATTTGCGAAATCACGTTAGCCACTGGCGACGGCGGCTTAGTGCCAAGCACTGCCAAGATTAGAAATACAAAGACAAATAGCGTATACAAAATTTTATGGAAAAACGGCCGATAGCGGATCGACCTTGCGGGACTACGGTCTAGCCAGGGCAAAAAGAACAGGGTAATCACTGCTCCGCCCATGATGACCACGCCCCAAAATTTCGCTTCCGTTACCCTCATAGCGGCAATCACCAGCGCTGTGCCAACCGCTAATATTGCTCTATATTTGAGCGTACGGGCGCGCAACACGCCGCATACTCCAATTAGGCCAAGCACGATCATTAAGATTAATTTGAAATCGTCTGTGGTAGCGCGCAGCATTGAATAAAATGCGGTGAAATACCAAACCGGGGCGATTTCAGTCGGCGTTTTTAATGAATCAGCCGGTATAAAATTATTGGCCTCAAGAAAATAGCCGCCCATTTCCGGCGCGAAGAAAACAATCGCGCTAAAAATCATCAAAAAGATCGACACGCCCATTAAATCATGGACTGTATAGTATGGATGAAACGGCACTCCATCCAGCGGCACGCCATGCTCATCTTTCTTGTCTTTGATCTCAATGCCGTCTGGGTTATTCGAACCCACTTGGTGCAATGCCACCAAATGCAAAGCAACCAGCAGCAGCAGCACGAGTGGAATCGCGATCACGTGAAAAGCGAAGAAGCGATTCAACGTTGCATCACTCACCACATAATCGCCGCGAATCCACAGCGCCAGATCGGGGCCGATCCATGGAATCGCCGAAAAAAGGTTCACAATAACCTGTGCCCCCCAATACGACATCTGTCCCCATGGCAAAAGATAGCCAAAAAACGCTTCAGCCATCAAACATAAAAAGATCAGACAACCCAAAATCCAAACTAATTCGCGCGGCTTACGGTATGAGCCATATAAAAGCCCGCGAAACATATGCAAATAAAGTACAACAAAAAACATTGATGCACCCGTCGAGTGCATATAGCGAATCAGCCAACCCCATGGCACTTCGCGCATAATGTATTCAACTGAAGTAAATGCAAGCTCGGCGGCCGGCTTGTAATTCATCGTCAAAAAGATGCCGGTCACGATCTGGATCACCAACACCAGCAACGCGAGCGAGCCAAAGAAATACCAAAAGTTAAAATTCTTTGGCGCGTAGTATTCCGATAAGTGATTTTTCCAAAGGGCTGTCAACGGAAAACGACGGTCGATCCAACCTAAGAGGCCGCTGCCTTCGCCTGAAGTTTCAGAAGTGGATTGGACTGCTTGCTTGGAATCATGCTGGGTCATTTAGGCTTCTCCTTTTTCGTCTTTCCCAATCACAATGCGAGACTCTGAGAGAAACATATAAGGAGGCACATCCAGGTTTTGCGGAGCGGGTTTGTTTTTAAACACGCGGCCCGCAAGATCAAAAGTGGAGCCATGGCAAGGACAGAACCAGCCACCGGGCCAGTCGTGAGGCAGGCTGGGCTGCGGCCCGGTTTGAAAGCGCGGTACCGGAGAGCATCCCAAGTGCGTGCAGATACCAATTAAAACCAGGATATTAGGATGCTCAACTCGCGCTCTATATTTATTTTTGCAGTAATCGGGCAGGGGTATTGAGAAAGGGTTGTGCGTGTCAGGGTCGGCAATCATCGCGTCAGCTTTATCCACATCCGCCAACATCTCATCGCTACGATTGATAATCCATACCGGTTTGCCACGCCAAGCGACCGTCATCACTTCACCCGTTTGCAAGTGACTAATATCCGCCTCGACCGGCGCCCCAGCCGCTTTAGCCCTCTCTGAGGGCGCCAAGGACCCCACCAAAGGCGCCACCGCCGTTAGCCCCCCTATGCCGCCTACGACTGAAGTCGCAATCAGCCAACGCCGGCGACTGCTATCCACCGTCTTTTGTTGTTTGTCTCGCATGATGTACCCCCGTTTTTAGGCCGGATTCTGCTTCTTCTTTTATTATACCAATCAGCTTAAGCAAGAACATGCCGAAAAACGACCCGGTCCCTTCCGTTCAACCCTGCTTGCCCAGAAGTCAGCTACTTCCTTTAATATCGGATACCCGCGATCGTGAAGCCATAGTTTGTCTTTTGTTACCTGATAATACTTCCAGGCCGCCCAGCCTACGCAACCAGATATGTGATGCTGAAAAGGCCCTGTCAGAGCCCACACAGGCGTATCTTCTGATCCTTCATCAGACGATTCCCAGGGAAACATTGCGCCTTTATAACCGTGTGAAAAAGCATTTTGCCTTGCTGCAGGAAGTCGTTGATAACGATACTCCAGGATCGATCTGGCAATGCCCGGCTGAAGCACTAACAACGGAGGATACATCCATAGCTCGGTATCCCAAAAAACGTGGCCGTTATAACCCAATCCCGAGAGACCCATTGGAGACAAGCTATACGCAGTGCCTTCGCGAGAAAAGGAATACAAATGATACAATGCAAATCTCACCGCCCGTTGTGCATCATCGTCTCCCTCAATCACTATGTCGCTCTTCCAAAGTTTTTCCCAATCCGCTTGATGTCGTTGAAGCAACCGTTCCGTGCCTTCAAGCTTTGCAAATATGGTCAATCGTTCTGCTTCGTTGAGTGGATCATCATAATGTTCTGTTGAGGTGGCCGACGCGACCACGGAAAACTTATAGGTCTCTCCTGCCTTAAGGGACTTTGTGAACTTCAGAAGATGCATGTTATAATCCCAGTCTTCATGAACGAGCGCAGGTTCCTTGCCATGTCCTTCGCTGAAAATAAAACTATTGCTTACCGCCACGGTGTGTTTTCCTGAAGGACTCTTCCCTATTGACGTCATTAGCGGGATCATCACATGAGGACGGTCGATCTGCGCATAAAGATTTCTTACATCGACCAAATGATTGGGCGCTTCGATTACACTCGCCGGAGTTATTACTACATCTTTTTTGGCCGTTATCTCAACCATGATCATCGACGTGTAAGGCAAGTGACGAAGCGCCATCATCGTATGAGTAACCGTCGCTTTGTCTCCCACATCAAATGAAGTGGAGATCGAGGCGCGTTTCATATCCAGCATCTGTTTGTAATTCGAGATATCCTTTCTACCGATGCGTTGACCATCCACGTCAAGGTTCATGTTCACGTGATTGAATGTCTTCAGGATGTTGGAGACTCTGCCTCGTTGGTAATAGTCGAACACACCATTAAGGACGACGTCCTTTACTTTCATTGGTTCGGCCGACGAGACGATGCCGACCATACCGTTCGCAACGGTAACACCGTAGTAATTGTTGGGATCAATTGCCTTTGCTTCAATGGTCCAATCTGAAGACTGCGCCATCATGGACTGAGCAAGCACACAACAAAATAAAATCATGGTCAGCTTTTTCATTCGGTTAATGTTTAGTCCGTTTAAATACTTTTACTGAGTCATTATTAATAGAAACAAAAAATAACTTCGTTCCGGATGTGGTGCCCAACGCTTTAATATCTCTTCCATCTCCTCTCACCATGAACCCCGATGTTTGTGGTTCACACGATTCAAAATTTCCTTTGCCATCTCCAAGCAGCACGGAACCATATCCGGCGTCGTAACGACCGATGTCGGGCTGAACCGCGTCAAGGTTGCCGGCTAACATAAGGTCCAGGTTGCCATCGAGGTCAACGTCGTCGACGCAAATCGCAAACACCGGATACAACTGTGCATCTATTGGCAGATCGGTAAGCGTGAAGTTCGAACCATTATTGTTTTGAATGTATAGGGAAGAAAACGTATACGCATCCTTCCGCGTGAATTTACTAATTGTCTCCGTCGATATGATGTCATCCAGAGATACGTTCCTGTAGTTTTCGAACTTCAAAAACTTCTTTTTCAAGGAAGGAACCTGCTTTATCAACTGGTCACGCGAAATAAAAGGGTGAGAGACCCCATTGTTATAATAAGTCATGATTTGATCAAGACTGTTGTTGCTATCGATGTCGCCTACATAAAGACTTACGGGCTCCTTCGCCGTTGCGCGCAGCCTGGAATTGCGGCCAAAGTTTCCGGCGACAAAGTCAATGTCTCCATCTTTATCAAAATCGTCTGCGGCGATGGTGTTCCACCAGCCGTTGCTGCCCTCGAGACCAAACTCTTTTGTCTTATTATCAAACGTGCCGGATTCATTTTGAATTAAGACGGTGATTGGCATCCATTCGCCCGTTAAAACAAGATCTGTTCTTTTGTCCTTGTTCACGTCAACCCAGGCCGCATCAGTGACCATACCTAAAGCAACGCCTTGCTTTCCGTCGGTTTGTCCAAGCTTCGAGGAAGCATCCGTAAATCGTCCTTTGCCGTCATTCAAAAGCAAATAGCTCGACGGGTTTATTCCATATTGTCCCCCAACGACGCGACCTCCAATAAAGAGATCTGTGTCTCCGTCATTGTCGACATCATGCGCTTTAACACACGATGCGTTCACAAAAATACGGGGGATCATTTCCTTTCTTCGGACCATCTGTCCTTTTCCGTTGTTCATGTAAAGACGCGGCAAAATTTGATCGTTTTCACCTTCGAATTGTTGTCCCCCACCGACAACCAGAAGATCCATTAAACCATTTCCGTCTGCGTCGAAGAAAACGGCACCTGTATCTTCGGCTGCCGAATCGGCTTCAATACCTGGTTGATAGGATCGTTGGAATTCTCCCTTCCGGTTTTGAATCAACAAGACGCCAGTTTGTCCCGCTGCGCCACCTACGAATACATCTTCAAGTCCATCGCGGTTTTTATCTCCTACGGCCATCCTCGGTCCTTGAGTAGACAACATGTGAGGGATCAACCGCTCCGAGCTAAAGGCAATAAATTTGTCCTCACGATGCGCAAAGGGAACGCCCGGCCCTTCCGAAAGCAACGTGGTTTTCTTCGGGGGACGTTTTACTTCGGAGTTCGCGTTGCTTTGTTGCAAGACGAGCGTTTGATTGATCGCCACGGAATCCAATGATTGTACCTTTTGATCCGGCCATCGAACGATCAACGAATCTATTTTGCCCGATGCCCCTAATCCAATATGAATGGTCTGATCGACAGACGACATCCATCCGCGGGTCGCATATTGTTCGTAAAAAAACTTTTTCTCTCCACAGTACACCATGATCGTAGCGCCGATCCCAAATTTATTGGGAGCGTTTCCCTCAAGTCTAATCTTGATGTAATTTCCGGTACCTCCGGGAAGGTCATTTCGAAAGACGCTTGCTCTTTCATTAAGATTGTTTACGACAAGATCGAGGTCGCCGTCATTGTCGAGGTCACCATAGGCCGCCCCGTTGGAGAGACCAGGAAGATTTGTACTCCACGATGAGGATACATCCTCAAAGGTCAAATCACCTCTGTTCCGGAAAAAGAAATTAGGAACCTTCCCGGACGGCATGTGCGCGATGAGTTGATTGTCGCTGTAGTATCGCTGTGCGGAATCTGTTGAAATGTAGTTGATGTAGTCAAGGTCGTTTGGTCTTCCCGCAATTCCGTTAGCAACAAAAAGATCCTTGTTGCCATCGTTGTCGAAATCCGCTAGCAATGCGGCCCAGCTCCAATCGGTTGCTTCTATACCGGCGTATGCTGCGACGTCGCTGAATACTACATCACCTTTTGAATTCAAACCACGGTTAAGCTGCAGCGCATTCCTGGAGAACTGATAATGGTATCCATAACGCAGCTTAAAAGCGAAGATCTCATAGGGATCATCACCCGCCGTTGTTTTGATGACCTCTTCATCGTTGGGGAGCATATCAAGGGTGACGATATCCGTCAAACCGTCGTTGTTGATATCGCCAATATCATTGCCCATTGAAAACCGACTTGAGTGACCCATCGACCGTTCCAGCTGCTGTTTGAATGTGCCGTCCTTTTGGTTGATGTAGAGGTAGTCGTTCTCGTGAAAATCATTGGACACATAGATGTCGCTGTAGCCGTCAAGATTAAAATCAGATACACCGACAGCCAGGGCATAACCAATCTGGCTATTCAATATTCCCGCTCTTGAGGTTACTTCCGTAAAAAAATTCTTCCCATCCGGCACAAGATCGTTGCGATATAATTTATCCCCTGACAATTGATCGCTTTGGAACCTCAAATAAGACGGACCATAAGATCGCGTTGTGTGAACCGCGTGGTTGGCAAGGTACATGTCAAGGTCTCCATCGTTGTCATAGTCAAAAAACGATGCCTGCGTAGAGAAACCCTGAAATGAAAGTCCGTATTCATCGGTTCGATCAGTGAACGTCAGGTCGTGATTATTAATAAATAGTTGGTTCCTTCCATTGAAGTGTTTGTACCGGCCGACCCCACATACAAAAATGTCAAGCCATCCGTCGCCATTAACGTCAGCCATGGTCACGCCGGTTTTCCATTCGACACCGGCTGCCACTCCTGCCCTTTCGGTAATGTCCTCAAACTTGAAGTCTCCCTTATTGAGATAAAGCTTTGATGTTAATTGATTGGCCGAAAAATAAATATCCGGAAGGCCATCATTGTTGATGTCTCCTATCGAAACGCCGGCGCCATTATAGTAATAAAGGTATTCGATGATGTTAAAGTCATCAGATTGCTTCAGGTTATTCGCGAAATCGATGCTTGAATGATCAGGCGTTACCTCGGAAAAAAGCGTGTTCTTCCTTTCGGCATTTTTTTGCGTTTCGCAGCTCATCAGCCCTACCAAACAAGTTGGCCCTAACAAGAGAGAGACGCGCAAAAATGATCTGATCACTCCTTTATATGGGTTGTATATGCCAGCAGTGAGTCGTTGTTTCGCGACACCAGTATGATCGACCGATTCCCCGATTTAACGGTTACGATGTCGCGTACCTCACCTTGAATTAGTATTCCGGAGTCTTTCGACGAAACTGCTTCAAAATTTCCTTTTCCATCGCCCTTGAGAAGCAAGCTGAAGCTGGCGTCATATCTTCCTACCTCAGGTTTGGCGCTATAAAAGTTTCCACCAACAAGAATATCCTTTTTACCATCACCGGTGAAATCCCTGACTTCCAAACCATACAATGTTGTAAACTGGCCTTCTACTGGTAAATGCTGAACTGTAAATTTTCCCTTTCCATCATTGATCAAAATGCTGGATGCAAGTTCGAACGCCTCAAGCTTCACAGCCTGGTCTAAACTAGCTTTGTCAAAAATATCCGACACAGTCTGGTCCTTATAGGATTCATACTTGAGGTATTTCTTCTTAAGGGACGGGATCTGCGTAACAAGGTCATGACGTAGCACCAGCGGATAAGACTTATCTCCAATGTATGTACAGGTGATCTGCTCTATAGTTCCATTCTGATCGAAATCATTCACATACATACACACCGGCTTCTCAACACTTGCCCTGAATCTCGAATTCAAACCATGATTTGCAACGACAAAATCCATATCGCCGTCATCGTCAATGTCAGAAGCCTCAATTCGATTCCACCACCCGTTCGTTTTTCCTAAACCTGCCGCATCCGTATTATCAACCAGCTTACCACCATCGTTCAAAAATATCTTTACGGGCATGTACTCACCTATTACGATGAGATCCAGGTCATTGTCTGAGTCAACATCCGACCATTCAGCGTCAGTGATCATTCCTACGTTTTGTAATCCTGGTGCTATTTCTTTGCCAACCTCCGTGAAGTATCCCTTTCCATCATTCTTTAATATGAATCCCGTAGCTGGCAAGCCATAGTTAAAACTTTTCAGTCGCGTTCCAACAAAGAGATCCATGTCACCATCCTTATCGAAATCTGCTGCCTTCACTGTTGACGTGCTCTCAAATGTCGAAACGGGAAGTATTTGTTTCGATTTGGTAAATCCTCCTTTGCCATTATTGAAATACAATCTGTCTACAAGCGCGAAAGAGCTGCTTGAAAACTCGTTACCACCGCTGCACACATACAAGTCCTGAAAGCCATCATTGTTCGCATCAAAGAAAACCGATCCTAGGTCCTCTGATCCTTTATCCTCTTCAAACATTTTCTCACTGGTGCGTACAAAATCGCCACCTGCGGTTTGCACGAATAATGCTGACGGTTCATCCTTCGCTCCTCCAATGAAAAAGTCCTGGCGTCCATCGTTGTTAATGTCTCCCACCGACATCCTCGGACCTTCTGTACTAACCATGTGGTAAATAAGGTTGTCCCTGTCGAAATCAACAAAAGCGTTTTCCTTGTGAACAAACGCTGGTGGTGTTCGCGAGCTGAAAATCTGAGCGTGATCTTTTGATGGCTTTTCGTTTTCATTCCTGGAAGTAGCAGCAACTCCATCCTTTTGATCAAGCTTTAAAGTTTGATTGGTAGCCACTTTTTCGAATGAATTTATTTTTCCATCGGGCCACTCCACAAGTACCTGGTCCACTGTATCAATTTTTCCAAGGCCAATGTTCGGACGAGGATCCATAGATGATTGAAAACCCCGTATTGGCATCTGTTCCCCGTAATAAGTCTTTTCCTTGTTGGTGATGGTGATCTTTGTTCCGAATGCAAATGTATTCTGTCCCGCTCCTTTCAACTCAAATTTGAGATAACGGTAATCCTTCTGGAATTTTTCAGTTTGGTTCTTGAAGACTGACGCAACCGAATTCACTTCGTTTATCACAAGGTCAAGGTCACCATCATTATCGAGATCACCATAAGCGGCACCATTGGAAAAGTTTTTCGCTCCGAGTCCCCATTCGTCTGCTTTATTAACAAAGGAGAAGCCTCCTCCCTGATTCTGAAACGCATAGTCCGGAACAGCAGTCGAAGGGATTAGCTCTACCAACTTTTTGTAATCCACTTTATTACCCGAAAGTATAGTCTTTACAACTGCTTCATTCGAGACGTACTGAAGGTAATCCTGATTAGTTAGATCCTGAAAGATTCCATTTGCTACGAAAATATCACGGAAGCCGTCGTTATCCATATCAAACATCAGTGCGCCCCAGCTCCAGTCAGTCGCCTCCACTTTCGATAGACGTCCGATCTCACTGAATGTACCGTCACCGTTGTTTAATTGAAGCATGTTCCTGGTGAACTGATGATAGTAGTCGTTCTCTACATTATAACGATACCTATTCCAGTTCTCGAACGTCGTCACAGTTTTAAGTCGCTCGTTGTCGCTTGGTAACATCTCCGTGACGAAAATATCGGGATACGTATCGTTATTTATGTCCGCAAGATCGGCTCCCATTGAAGCGCCGCTTATGGATTTCATTTCTTCAGTGAGGCACTCTTTGAATGTTCCGTTCTTGTTGTTGATATATAAGTAGTCACGCTCAAAAAAATCGTTCGAAACATAAATGTCTGGCCAGCCATCTTTGTTTATGTCTCCTACTGTCACTCCAAGTCCGAATCCGATAATACTTCCGTAAATACCGGCTGCCTCGCTAACATCGATAAAGTGACCGCCATCATTTCTCAACAACTTATCGCCGCCCATGGCATCGCGCACCGGTCTCTCATTTTTCTTTAAGTTGAAACTCCCGATCGCCTGATAGGAATTATTAAGAATGTAAAGATCCAGATCGTCGTCATGATCATAATCAAAAAATACGGCGTGAGTGGTGAAGCCTTTATCTGCTACTCCGTACTTTTCAGCCTGGTCGGTAAACGTGAGGTCGCCATTATTGATGAACAATTCATTCTGCTTGTTGTCGCCTTTGATGTCACCGGAGTTACAGACATAAATATCGATGAGTCCATCACCGTTCACATCTGCCATGCTCACCCCTGTTGACCACGCTTTGGTTCCACTAACTCCTGCCTTGTCGGTAATATCTTCGAACTTAAAGTTGCCTTTGTTCAGATATAAACGATTGGGCTCCATGTTGCCCGTGAAGTAAATGTCGATCAGACCGTCATTGTTGACGTCGCCCAGCGCAACTCCGCCCCCATTGTAAAAATTGCGATACGTGTAGATGTTGAATTTTTCATCGAAGGAAAGGTTGTTGGCGAACTTAACGCCGCTCTCTTTAAATGGAACGGATGTAAACAATTTATCCTGGACAATTTCCTCTTCCTTCGAGCAGCCGAGGTAAAAAACAAAATGAACCAGAACAACGATCCTTACTGAAAAAGTGAAAAATCTTTTCATATCGGATTGCTCTTTTGGCCATCCAAAAATTCCTTCTTGATCAGTTTCTCCGCCGGCAGGTCTGTAATTACCAACTGGACAAATTGTTCATCCTTTACAAAAACAGTTATCCTTCGATTGCCTGTAATGGCGGCATAAGCTTTACCTACTTCCGGATGTGTAGTGGTTTCGAATTCAACATTGTACCACTTCTTCAGCATGGGGATTACCTTCTCTATTAACACACTTGCCGAGTACTCTTTATTCCACGGTGCCCATGCCTCATAGGTAAATGTGACTGGCATTTGGTAGATCTTGTCTTTATAGAAGTATGGATAGAAACGCATGTAAACAGGATGATCCAGTTCAGTAAGGACGTATTCCACATTCTGATTAGTCGGACCGTGAGTGAATTTCTTCTGTTTGTTCATTTCCCAGCAGAGGTCGAAAAATGCCTTACGCTCCATCCCGAAATAAAAACCAAGAAATAAACTATCGTACGGACCATCCCCGGTTGCCGGACGATTTCCTCTGCAACCCGAAAGAACCGCTGCACCAATCAAAATAACACAAACCAAGTTTTTCATTGTGACTTATCAATAACTATAAAAAATAACTCCTTCATTGTTCCTCGCAATCAGTGCGAGATTATGTCCTTTATGCCTGACCTTCCGGATGGATCTGATCTCACCCTTAACCGACACGCCTGATGCTGATGCAGGTAGCCAGGTAAAACCTCCCTTTCCGTCGCCCTTTAAATAGGTGCCATAGCTCGCGTCGTAAATACCGGTTTCAGGCTTTGCACGGCACAAATTTCCACCCAGCAAGATATCTTTCATGCCGTCCTTATCAAAATCATCGATCAAAATACCAAAGGCCGGCGCAAGCTGGGTTTGAAGGGGCAATTCAGCCTTTTTCATCGTCTTGCCAGCCTCGTTCATCCACAGTGTAGTCTCGAATGAATATGCCCGGAGAACCAGCGTATTTTTCAGCTGGTCAGGTGTAAAAATGTCATTTATTGTCTTGCCCTTGTACTGGTCAAAGTAAAGGTATTTCTTCTTCAGGGATGGTATTTGTGCAATCAAGTCTGACCGAAGTACAAAAGGATACTCACCGCCCTGATCGTATCGGGTAATAATGTGCTCCAACGTGCCATTCTTGTCGAAGTCATTTATATACATCGATACGGGCTCGTCCTGAGTGGCCTTAAACCTCGAATTCAGACCGTGATTGGCTGCGATGATGTCGGGAAATCCGTCGTTGTTTACATCGGCTATCTCGACGGCATTATACCATCCGTTCGTCTTATCCAGGCCGTATTCAGATGAACGATCTACAAGTTTCCCGGACTCCTGAATGAAGATCCTGATCCCAAGCCATTCACCACTTACGATGAGGTCGTCAAAGTTATCGTGGTTGACGTCGGCCCATTTTGCATCTGTAATAAGTCCTAGGTTCAGCAACTGCGGTGATATCTGTGGAGTTTGATCACTGAACACTCCTTTGCCGTCATTTACCAGGATGTATCCATTGCATGGTACACCGTACTGAAACGGCACCAATCGAACTCCCACAAACAAGTCGATGTCTCCGTCCTTATCAAAATCATTTGGAGCAACCGAGGACGTACTTTCAAATCTGACGGACGTTGGTAGTACCTGCTTGCTTCTTTCAAACTGGCGACCGTTTTTGTTCATGTATAACCGGTCTACGAGCGAATACGAGCTCGATGAAAACTCATTGCTACCACTCGTTACATAAAGGTCTGTCCACCCGTCGCCGTTGGCATCAAAAAAAGCGCAGTCAGTGTCTTCTGAATCTTTATCCTGATCAAAAGTCTCCTGACCAACTTTTGAAAAACCACCACTCTTTGTCTGTACATAAAGACTCCCGGAAAAACCTTTCGCGCCGCCGAGGTAAAAGTCATCCAACCCATCGCGGTTGATGTCACCTACGCATGCGCACGGACCTTCATTGGATGCCATATTGAACAGCAGCCTGTCGCGATCAAAGTCTACATACTCACTCTCATGATGAACAAAATCCACTCCTGGGAGTTGCTTCACATTTTTTAGAATCGAATGTTCAGAGGTTGATTTATCCTTATGTGTTTCTTCTGAATTACTTTGTTCTATGGATAGTATCTGATCGGCTTTTACTTGTGTGAGTTGACTACGTCGGCCGTCCGGCCATTGTACGGTTACGGTGTCGATCGTCGCGTGAGAGCCAATTCCAAACAATAGCTTACTGTCCACGGTTGACATGAAACCGCGCATCGGCGATAACTCCTGATAATAAACATCTCCACCGGATTTTAATGTCACCTTAGACCCAAGACCAAACAAATTCTTTCCATCTCCTTTGAGAACTACCGAAAGAGAATGTTCATTCGGCAACATTTGCTTCGAGCGGTTCTCATAAACGCCAGCAAGCTCATTCACATTATTAAGGACAAGGTCAAGGTCCCCGTCATTGTCAAGATCGCCATACGCAGAACCATTGGAATGCGTAGGCTCTTCGAATCCCCACGCCGTGGCTTTGTTGTCGAACGTCAGATTTTTTTTATTCTCGAATGCGTAGTTCTGGATTTTATTGGAGGGAATCGAATCAATTAGTCGCGTTATCACATTCCCACCTTTTGCAATAGATTCTCTGATGAACTCAGGGTTCGCAATAAAATTTACATAGTCCTGATCGAGGAGATCCTTATAGATTCCATTTGCAACAAAGATATCTTTCCATCCATCGTTGTTCATGTCAAAGATCAACGCTCCCCAGCTCCAATCGGTGGCGTGAACACCTGCCAGGCGGCTGATCTCACTGAATGTTCCGTTGCCGTTATTCAATTGAAGAACGTTACGGCTAAATTGATTATAGTAGCCAGTCTTTACGCTCAACATCCTTCGGTCATAACTTTCAAATTGAGACGTAGTTTTCAACCGGTCATCGTGCTCAGGTAACATCTCCGTTACATAGATCTCCGGAAACGCATCATTGTTGATGTCGGCCATGTCTGCTCCCATCGAGCCGAGACTTATCTCCCGCATGTAGTCTTCAAGTGACTCCGTGAATGATCCGTTCTTGTTATTGATGTACAGATAATCCTTTTCAAAAAAATCATTCGAAACAAAAATATCCTGCCATCCATCGAGGTTCACATCGCCGATAGTAACTCCAAGACCAAACCCGATTATACTGGAGTAGATCCCTGCCTGTTGAGTTACGTCAGTGTATTTTCCATTATCATTCCTGAGAAGCTTATTGCCTCCATTGGGATCCGGAGCATTTCTCTGGTTTTCGCGAAGGTCAAATCCTCCCACCGGACGGAAAGAATTGTTCAGCAAGTAACAGTCGAGGTCTCCGTCTTTATCATAGTCAAAAAAAGCGGCGTGAGTGGCGAGCCCTTCGAAGGCAAGTCCATACTCTTTAGCCCTTTCAGTGAAGGTCAAATTGCCGTTGTTGATGAATAATTCGTTGTGTCTTCTCTCACCGCCAGGAGGTCCCGACTTACAAGTGTAGATATCGAGATAACCGTCTGCGTTTATGTCGGCTATGCTCACACCAGTGGTCCAAACACCTTTCGACGATAGTCCTGCATTCGTCGTGATGTTTTCAAACTTTAATCCGCCCTTGTTAAGAAAGAGCTCGTTGCTCACAAGGTTCCCGCACAGAAATACATCGAGCAAGCCATCGTTGTTAAAATCGCCGAGGCCGACACCTCCGCCATTATAAAAATTGCGGAAAGTATATGTATTGAGCTCTTCGGTGTATTCCAGCTTGTTTACGAATTCAATTCCTGAAGTTTGAGGATCGAGCAGCTGAAACAGCGTGTCGGGTCGGCTGTTCTCGGGAGGCTTGGAGCAGTTGGAAAACAAGACGACCAGAAAAATGAATGCTCCTTTTTTCATCGACATGCAAGACCCTCCTTCAATTCGAAAAAACACGCGGCAAAATTAAGAAACAATTTCATAGTGAAGATTAAAAAAGTACACTTGCGCCAATTGAAAATATACGTGCTGGTGCGTAGTCCGATCTGTGATTCAGTCCGGAAACAAACGGGCCTTGATTCTGGATCAATGTCGTATTTCCTTTCTGCGCCATAGTTCCGTATGCTACTTCCGGATCGAGGCCAGTGTAGCTGCTGATAGTAAAAAGATTCTGCGCCGTGAAGTTGACTGAAAGCGGCATCCTCATCGGAAAACGATAAGCAAGGCTGATGTACTCAAGCTTCATGAAGCTCGCTTTTTCGACATACAGGCTCGACATTACGTTTTGTGTAAGTCTCGGATCGAAATACTTCGTTGTGGCAACGTTATAGTACATAGCTGCCTGCGTAATTTCATGGATCAGGCGATAACTATTGACCTTCGCATGGCCAACAGCTCCCCTGAAGAGAAATGACAGGGTGAAATCTTTATAAGTCAATGAATTGTTGAATCCGAAGACAAACTTTGGCAACGCCTTTCCAACAACTTTCGGATCTGGCCGCCCATCTCCGTTTGTGTCCATTAAATTTGGTGTACCATCTTGCATAACTCCGGCGAATACAGGGACATATATCTCGCCCAACTTTTCCCCTTCTTTGATCCGAATGAAACCCAAACCACTACACCCACATCCGCCGCCTTCGTCCAATGGATTGCCTAGGTACAGCTCTCCATCAGAGCTCATGGTATATCCGTTGCCAGAAAGACTTTTTACTTTGGTTGAAACTGCCGACATCATTAAGCCCAGGTCCCATGAGAATTTCTCCGACCGAATTACCGATGCATCAAGATTTAGTTCAACTCCTGTGTTCTTGATTTCTCCAAGATTCACATAGGTGTAAGGCGCCACGTGGGGCGGTGTCGGAACTGCAACTTCAGTTAGCAGGTCGCTCACCTTATTAGTAAATAGGTCCATGCTAACGCGAAACCTTCCCTCTGCGAGGTTCACATCCGTCCCCACATTGAACTCAGATTTTTCTTCCCACTTCAGATCGGGATTAGCATTCCTATACGCGTAATAAGAATCAATATATTCTCCGTCGTAATATGTTTTTCCGACCACCACTAATTTTGAATTAGAGAGGTTGGAACGCTGAGGAATATTTCCGGATTTACCCCATCCCGCGCGGACCCGAACGTGTTTCCATTCCACTCCACCGGTGATGGCAGGGAAAAGTCCCCATTTACTGTTTGAACCAAAACGTGACGAACCGCTATAGTTCATCACGGTGCCGACGAAGTACCTTTCATTGAATCTGAAAAATCCAATCGCCCTGTACGAAGCGATGGTTAGTCCTTCGTCTAAATCTTCAACTACGCCCTTGTCATTTTGAAAGTCACCGGCATCCTGGACCTGATTATATCCACCTTCATCGGATGGAAAGTCTCCTCCTTCCATGTACTCCCCATCTTCCGATGACTGTTGATATTGATATCCGGCGCCCAACTTAATGTCAAGCCATCCAATTTTCTTGTCGTAGTTCAGGCCGACATCCACCTGGTGATTAGTGATCATTTGCGTGGTACGTTTTGCGAAACCGTTGCGCGCAAAACCAACGTAGTAGCTGGACTTCGAATAATACGTTCCAAACTCGTTGTCCTGCGACGAGATTGTGTAAGACGCGATCGTTGAAAGTCCCTTCACTCGACCCGTGAATTCATATTTTGCATTAAGTCCGGCAAGGATTGTTTGTTCTTCTCCGGAATTTGTGTTCTGGTTAACGACCCCTGTTGGATTGAAGGACTCGAAGAACTGCGACTGATAATAGTTTCCGTATTGTGGAACATCCGCGCTGTTTACTGGCATTGTCGGATTAGCATTCCATAAATATTTGAAGGCTTCACGAAAACCGAAATCAGACTCGCGTTTTGTTATTCCAGATCCAAGGCCCAGCGTCAGTTTGTCTTTAAATAGTTTTTGCTGCAGATCAACACGTGCGTTTAATTGGCGAAAGCCGGAACCTACCAATGTTCCTTTAGCTGTCCGGTAGTTTGCCGAGGCCCTGAAGGAAAAAGATTTAACTCCACCAGTAACTGAAAGATTGTTTACGGTTGACATTCCATTCTGTGTAACCTGGTCAACCCAGTTGGTGTCGTCCCCATAGTCGGTTATGTTCGGAAATGTTTTGTACTTGCCTGTCGATGAAGGTTCAAGATTCATTACAGGAGTCTCAATTGAAACCGCGGTCCGAAAAGAGATGCTCCTTGTTGTATTAGGTCGTTTTGTATTGATCAGGACGACGCCGTTTGCCCCCCTCGGTCCGTAAATGGAAGTCGCAGAGGCATCCTTTAAGATGACAATCTCACTGATGTCGGCCGGATCTATCATCAGCAAATTGTCGGTTATAAATCCGTCAACAACAAATATTGGTGAAGTGTTGTTTTGCAATGTGGAGAGTCCGCGAACGCGCATGATGTAATCTCCATTCGGGTCATTCCCTATTTTGGTAGCTCCGATTCCCGTAAGCAAACCATTGAAAAGCTGGACGGGATTGTGGGTTATTCCTTTGTTAAAGCTCTTCTCCTCAAGTTTTTGAATAGCCGAGCCGTTATCGAAACTGTCAAAGTTTTTTCTCAGAAGGGAATCTGAGTCTAGATTGGTCTGGCCCCGCAAGACAAAGGGAAAAGCCATGGCAACACAAAATCCAGCAAGAATGCTACGTGCTTGCATCCACATTCTTATCAGGAAAGTTTAGGGTGGTTATTTAAGAAAAAGGCAAATACAGGTTTGTATTTGCCTTTTTCCATTAATTCAATTTACAAATCAATTGCTTCCAGGATATCCCGGATTCTGCGAAAGATTAGGGTTAACGTCACGTTGTGCTTTTGGTATAGGGAAGAGATTGTAAGTTGTTGTACTTGCATCTTTTTCCCACCATGCGTCATTGAATTTGCCGAAGCGGATCAAATCCTGACGGCGTGTCATTTCAGCAAACATTTCGCGACCACGTTCTGCAAGCAGATTGTCCGCAGTCAAAGAAGCGTAAGCATCAACACCTGCACGAGTACGTACCTGGTTAACGAGTGACAATGCTTCTGCACTTCCTGCACTAAGTCTCCAAAGAGCTTCTGCCCTTGTCAAGAGAACATCAGAATAGCGGAAGATAACAAAGTCGTTGCTCATGTTTTCAGTACCACCGCGCTCATACTCGTATTTACCGATACGCGCGCCACCTTGTCTCCATGCATCAGGATAGATCTGGTTGATCTTAGGTGTAAAGTTCAGGTTAGTTCCATCTGGATCGGGTTGCTTAGCCGTAGCACCTTCGAAACCAGGGTCAACTGCTTTAGTTCCGTCTGCCTTATATTGAGGTCCAACCACGAAGTTGGAAAGCCTTGAATCAACTGTACCCACATCATCAGGTATTCTGTCGTTGTTTGCATCAACAGCAAGACCTTTCCACACTGGACCTTGAGGACCAGGGTTCTTAGCAGGATCAATGTATGAATTGTAGAATTCTTCAACCGCTGAATAACCATTCCATGGTTGTGCCGTGAAGTTGTATACACCCTGGCTAGCATAGTGAAGTGTCATCATTGGCCAGTTAAATCCACCAGCAAACACTTTGTCGTAAGGATACACAAAGATGTTTTCTTTAGAACCGCTGTTATTAACAGCAAAGTTATCAGCGTAAGTAGGTTCAAGATTGAACTTCGCTCCGTCAATGATAGCTTTTGCGTCAGCAGCTGCTTTATCATATGCAGGTGTGCCTTTGAATACCTGAGCATTCAAATACAATTTTGCACGAATCGCTAATGCAGTCCACTTGGTCATACGTCCATAAGTAGATTGATCAACAGTGGTTGGCAGTTTGTCCAACACCGCGGTGATCTCGCTTTCAATGAAATCATAGATCTGACCACGAGGAGTTGTTGACGGAGGATTTGCATCGAGGAAGTTCGTCACCAACGGCACATTTCCATAAGCGTCAATGAGCCAGTAGTACCACAAAGCACGGATAGCACGAAGCTCAGCGATAAATGCTTCAGCTTGAGGCGTACCAACTTGTTGGAATGTATAGATCAATCGGTTAGCAGTGTTGATACCGCCGTAGCACCATCCCCACGCTCCATTAACAATACCGTTGTCAATCGTATACTTATGCTGGTGCATTTGAATCAACACACCACCATCATACCAGTCACCACCTTTTGTTGTGATTACAAGCTCGTCAGATGACAACTCATTCAACGTCCAAAGACCGAAGTGGTTACCAATACCTGCGAACGACGAATATGCAGAACCAAGAGCAGCTATGAACTGATCATCGGTTTTATAAAATTCACTTGCGGGCAGGTCTGAAAATAGCTCCTCGTCCAGATCGTTACATGACGACGTAACGAAAGCAAGGCCTATCCCAAGTGTTAATACTCTTTTAAATATCCTATTTTTCATCTTGTTTGAATTTATTGTCCTAGAAGCCAAGGTTTACACCAAAAGTGAATGTCCGTGTAGTGAAGTAGGTAGACCTTCTTTCAATACCAGGAGCAAACGCGTTATCCACAGTTGCAGGTTCTCCACCACCATCACCATCAATTCTATCTACATAGCGGACCTCAGGATCTATACCTGTGTAGTCTGTAATCACAAACAGGTTCTGACCTGAAACGAAAAGTCTCAGTTTGCTGAACGATGAGCCAGATGGCAACGCGAAGTTGTATCCAAGAGTTGCGTTGTCAAGCTTTACAAAGTCAGCGCTCTCAATGTGTGAGCTGTTTACAACCGCCTTAGTGATGTCAGGATTGTAGTACTTCGTCTTAACAATGTTGTAGTTGTTCAACGTTGTTGATTCTCTGTTTTCGTAGAAACCTCTGTAGCTATTAACCAGGTCATGACCGAAAGCGCCACGGAAGAAGAAGTTCAGGTCAAACCTTCCAAATGAGAAAGTGTTAACCCAACCTGCAGTCAGATCAGGAAGACCATTTCCAATAACCTTCTTGTCGTCATCGCAATCACAATATTTGCCATCGCCATTGAGGTCAGAAAGGTGTGGAGTACCGTCGGCATTCACGCCTTCTTGAACAGGGCCCCAGAGTTCACCAAGCTCTTCGCCTTCTTTCACGCGAACAAGGTTAAATGCATTTTGTCCAGGAGCTCCCATTCCGGCAGTATAGAAAAGACCGCCTTCAGGTAATTCCGAGCTGGTAAGGCTGATAACCTTTGTATTGAAAGTCGCGAAGTTGATACCAGTAGCCCACTTAAAGTTAGGCTTGTCAATTGCCTGGTAGTTCAAAGCAAGTTCAACACCTGAGTTTTCCAACTCACCAATGTTCAACCATGTGTTAGGATACAAGTTTGGAGGAACTGGTACCGCTTTGAAGTTCAACAGATCTTTTGTAGTCCGTGTATACCAGTCAAACGTACCGGTAAGTTTGCTATCCAGCATTGCGAAATCAAATCCGAAGTCCAATTCACCTTTTGTTTCCCACTTCAGGTTAGGGTTCGGGTTAGAAATAGGACCGTATGCAGTCACATAACCACCATTGTAGAAGAAGCTACCACCTGTTGATCCAACGCGAGGTATAGACAGGTATGAGTCATTTGGCCTGTTACCAGTCACACCGTAGCTACCTCTGATTTTCAAGCTGTTTACTGCTGGAATGTCAATCACGTTAGTCAGCGTAACACCGGCACTTACCGCAGGGAAGAGACCCCATTTTTCATTCGCACCGAAAACGCTTGATCCTTCGTAACGAGCGCTTGCAGACAAGAAGATGAAGTTATTGTAAGTGAAGTTCGCACGTCCAAAATATGCTACGAGTTTGTTAGAGTTTCTGTAGCTACCAGCCTGTGCACGACCATTTTTGAAGTCAAGAGCATAGTCCGGAGTTAGTTGGTTATAGTTGTAGAAGTCGGTTATGAAGTTACCAGCCTGTACAGCTTGTCCATGATTAAGGAACTCCTGATAAGAATAACCACCCAACAAAGCAAAGTCAAGTGCTCCAAATGTCTTGTCATAGTTCAACGTTGCTTCGAACAGTTGATTTTGACGATGCTCATTTGAGATACCTGCCAAACCATTTCTGTTAGCTCCTCTGAACTTGGAAGTCTTAGCGTAGTACCAGCCTCTCCAGTCGAGCTCGCGTTGTGTTGAATAAGAAAGTGAACCCTTAAGTCCGTCGATGAAGTCGCTGAAATTGTATTCACCGCGAATGTTTAACAAAGAGCGGGTATCTGTACCGTCGTTCTTGTTTTGCTCAGCGATTGACAGAGGGTTGAAGAAGTCAAATATATCGCGCTCTGCATATCCACCATAACGGCCACCGGCTGTTGGGCTGGTTGTCGTGTTATCGTATACGGGCATCGTTGGGTTAGCCACGATAGCGTAGCGAAGAGATTCTTTGAAACCGTATTCTGCATCCTTTTGTGTTGAAGTGAAATTCAAGCTGAAGGTTGCTCTGTCATTCAATGCCTTTTGGGTAAGGTTGATACGGCCGTTTAATTGATTGAAACCAGAGTTTATAGCGATACCATTTTGTTGCCTGAAGTTAACGGCAGCATAATAGGTTGTTTTTTCGCTACCGCCTGACAACGACAAGTTGTGTACCTGTGCGCTACCATTGTGCGTAACCTGATCTAACCAGTTGGTGCTTGAACCAAGGTCAGCAGCACCAGGGGTACTTCTGAACTCGTCGGCATCCATAAAGTCGATTGTCCTTGCAACAGACTCGCTTGCAACGGATCCGTTATACTCGATTCTTGGTTTTCCAGCCTTTCCAGACTTTGTGGTAACGAGGATCACACCGCTACCGCCCCGGCTACCATAAATAGCAGCTGCAGATCCGTCCTTCAATACGTCCATTGAGGCAATATCGTTGGGGTCAACAGTATTTAAAGAGGCACCGATCACACCGTCGATAACGATCAGTGGAGATGCGTTCGCTCCAAATGTTGCAACACCACGCATACGGATGTTGAACGCCCCGTTGGGGTCACCACCCGGGCGGGTGATATTCAATCCAGCAACTTTACCCTGCAACAACTGCGCAGGATCGTTCACTGTACCCTTGTTAAAATCTTCAGCTTTAACGCTGGACACGGCACTCGTCAACTCCTTTTTCTCCTGAGTACCATAACCTACTACGACCACTTCTGTCAGCGACTGAACATCAAGTCCGAGTACCGGACTGATCGCCGTCTGGCCGCCTACCGCGATTTCCTGAGAGGTATAACCAACAAAGGAGAATACCAAGGTAGCTGCGTCGCCTACATTGATAGAATACTTGCCGCTCGCATCCGTAACGGTTCCATTACTTGTGCCCTTTTCAAGGACGTTTACACCTGGTAAGCCTGACCCGTCGTCAGCGGATGTCACTGTTCCAGTTACGGTTTTGCTCTGTGCGTTTGCCAAGCCTCCGGCCAACACAAAAAACACCACCAAGTACCTGCTTAGAGACAGATAAAATTTCATCATACAGTTTTTGGTTTGGGTTAAATTATTAAACTGAACTCTCACGCATGCCATCAAACACACGTTTGAAATTCAACTTTTAAGGTAGGAAGAAGTTATTTAATTGTTAATAAAAAAAACCATTTATTTTTGCAGGAATCGACATCGCAAACGTTTACAATGAGCTAAAAATCAAAGTTTTAAAAACTGGTATTTTGTCGAAAAATGAGGCCTGAATAAATGCGCTTTGTACACCTCTAACGGCTATGACTCTCCCCCAAAAAATAGCTTCAGCTCACGGGCGGAAATTCCTCATCAACGGGTTGCTCGGCTTCCAAAAATCAGGCACTCGCCACTCCATATTTTAAGGAGTTCCACCTCGTTTCCTTCGACCGTTGCAAGCCTGGAGGCCGGTCGAGCGACCGCAATCGTTTGTTCACCCCTAAAATTTTTATGCAACTAGTTGCGGTGATTCCGCAATTGTTTCTAAAATTGCAGGCATGAAGTACAATCAGGTAACAATTAAGGACATCGCCCGTGAACTGGGCATCTCCCCTTCTACGGTCTCAAGGGCCCTCAAAGACCATCCGGATATCAGCCCCCAAACTAAAAAGGCTGTTAACGAGCTTGCTGAAAAGCTGAACTATCAACCAAACATTGTCGCGCTAAGCTTACGTCAAAGCAAGACCAATACGCTCGGGGTGATCATCCCTGAGCTCGTACACTTCTTCTTCTCCACGGTAATCAGTGGTATCGAAGACGTTGCTTACAGCGCAGGATACAATGTGATCATTACACAGTCCAACGAATCACTCCAACGTGAGAAGATCGATATAAAAGCACTCTTCAATAGCCGCGTGGATGGCATGTTGATCTCCGTCTCCAGGGAGACAAATAACTTTGAACACATCGAAGGAATACTCGCGAAAGGTGTTCCGATGGTATTCTTTGATCGCGTATACGAAAATGCAAATTCCAGTACCGTCATCGTTGATGACTTGAGTGGCGCGAAGGAAGCAACACATCACCTCATCGAGCAAGGATGCAAGAGAATTGCTCACCTTGAAGGTCCGCCAAATCTTGGCATCACTAAACAACGTCTCGAAGGATACCTTGAAGCGCTTCGCGAAGCAAAGATGCCGATTCAAAAAGAACTTATAGTTTCCTGTCCTCTTGGAACAATTGAAGAAGGAAAGCTGGCGACCGAGCAACTTCTGAAGTCAAGCAATCCACCTGATGCGATCTTTGCAACAAACGACCCTGCTGCTATGGGCGCAATGCAAGCCATCAAGGAGGCGGGGTTGAAAATACCAAAAGACATCGCCGTTGTTGGATTCAGCAACTGGTTCTTCAGCGCGTTGCTTGATCCACCTCTGACTTCTGTAGATCAGCCAGGATTTGAAATGGGTCAGGAAGCAGCAAAACTTCTTATTCGCCAGATTGAGTTCAAGTCGAAAGATAACGAGGATCCAACACCGGAAACAAAGATCCTCAAGACGAGACTTATTGTTAGAGACTCATCCTTGAAAAAGGGCAAGCCTAAGAAATAAAAAGGTATATGGTATAAAGGTATAGGGTATATGGGCTAACCCTCTAAGTTTATTCCAAACTTGATAGGTTGTCCCCTACACCCTATACCTTATACCTTATACCCTATACCTCAGCGGCAGGCGTGCTGTACCATTTAAAACCTGATAAGTTCAATCATAACCTAATGACCTGATTAGGTGCCTAAAATAACGTGTTGCCGCAATCGATTTCTCATCTTTTTGGGAGCGCGTTTACGTTTAGTGTTGTTAATTATCTTTACTTGACGACATTAACAGCATATCCATGAGAACGAGCAATTCTTCACTCAGCCAAAGTTTAGGAACATTATCTAAGTGGACACCAGAACGTTTTGGCATCAGTGGTGAGACTGAAAATGGAAAGTTCAGGGTGCTCGTTTATAATGATCACATCGTGAGGATTACGATAACGAGAGAAGATCGCTTTGAAGGCCTCTCCTATGCTGTCATCGCCTCGCCAGCATCGCAGAATCATTCGACTACTGAGCATTCTGATCACATCGAAATAAGAACGAGTGCCCTCATACTTACCGTGACGAAGGCTCCTGTGCGTTTTACTCTTAAGAATACACATCAAGAGTTGCTTATTGAAGACGACCCATCTTTTGGAACAAGCTGGAATGGAGAACAGGTAACGACATATAAAAAACTTCAGGAAGGCGAACGCTTTATTGGACTTGGAGAAAAGACCGGACCATTGGATCGTCGCGGATCAGGATACCAGAACTGGAACACAGATAGTTTCGGATACGGCTCAGGCGCAGATCCGCTATACTCATCAATTCCTTTTTATATAGGAATACATCATGGCCTTTCGTATGGCGTTTTCTTCGACAACACTTACAAATCATTCTTCAATTTCGGCGCATCGAATAATCGGTTCTCAAGCTTCTCAGCAGATCGGGGAGAAATGGATTATTACTTGATATATAGCCACTCCGTTGCAGAGATCATTAAAGAGTACACACACTTGACCGGCCGGATGGAGCTTCCTCCGCTATGGAGTATTGGCTACCAACAGTGCCGTTATAGTTATTATCCCGATAAGGAAGTGCTCACGCTTGCACAGACCTTCCGTGATAAAGATATTCCTGCCGACGCTATCGTACTGGACATTCATTATATGGAACAGTACAAAATATTCACATGGAGCAAGAAGGATTTCCCGGATCCAAAGGGAATGATTAAAAAACTCAAGGAGCTTGGTTTTGAGATTGTCGTGATGTGTGATCCTGGGATCAAGGTTGAACCAGGATATCAAACTTATGACGAAGGAGTTAAAAATCAGGTGTTCATCAAATATCCCGATGGCACAGATTATTCCGGGCAGGTTTGGCCGGGTTGGTGTCATTTTCCTGATTTCACAAATCCTAAGGCCAGGGAATGGTGGAAAGAACAATTTAAAGATTACGTCGAGCTCGGTGTCGAGGGTTTTTGGAATGACATGAATGAGATCGCCACGTGGGGACACATGCTTCCTGAGAATATTGAGCTGAACTTTGAAGGGAATAAGGCATCGATGCGCAAGGGCCGCAACATCTACGGTTATCAAATGGCCCGCAGCACGTACGAAGGAACAAAGCAACTGCTTCGTGGCAAGAGACCATTTAATCTGACGCGATCAGCTTACTCCGGAGTGCAGCGTTATTCGGCTGTCTGGACCGGCGATAATGTCTCTTATGACGAGCACATGTTACTGGGCGTAAGGATGGTTTCGAACATGGGAATCGGAGGAATAGCTTTTGCCGGCTATGATGTGGGAGGATTTGTTGGTGATGCGAACACCAAGCTTTTTGCGCGATGGATATCTATCGGAGCATTCGCGCCTTTTTTCCGCGGACATACAATGATCAACAGCAGGGATTCAGAACCTTGGGCGTATGGCGAAGAGGTTGAACAGATATCCCGAAACTATATTAAGTTCCGCTATCAGCTGTTGCCTTACATCTATTCCCTTTTTCACGACGCGAGTCAAACGGGTCTTCCTGTTCAGCGATCACTGGCGATAGATTATACACACGACCATCGAGTCTACGATGGACAGTTTTACAACGAGTTCCTTCTGGGCCCGTATTTTCTCGTCGCGCCTGTTGAAAGTGACAAAGATTTCGTCAAGGTTTACTTACCACAAGGCGAATGGTTTTCATTATACAACGGACAGAAGTATAATGGTAACTCGGAGGTCATTCTTGAATGTCCGCTTCACAAGTTACCGGTTTTTGTAAAAGCTGGTGCACTGATACCTATGCAGCCAACAAGTTCAAACACAAAAACGACGGCGAAGGAATTAATTCTTCATGTGTACACGGGGCAAAGCTCTTCATTCGTTTTTTATGAAGACGACGGCTCTACGTTTGCATACCAACAAGGCGCTTTTGCCAAACGTCACATTCAATACAATGCAGAAAACCGGGAGATAAAACTTTCCGCGGTTGAAGGTAACTATACCTCTATGCGAAAGACCTTGAAGGTTGTTTTCCACGGAATGCCTGCTCACTCTCACAGCGTGTTTGTGAACGGAAATCAAAACAGCCTCGATTCAGCCATAAACAGTTTCTTTGCTCCGTTGGAAAAGTTTGATCCTATCTATGACCCGGAACCTGCTCCACAGGAAAATGTCTATACGTTAGTAACGACTTATACATCGGACAATATCGTTATCCATTGGTAACCTCGAACCAGGGCACTGGCAATTATCAATTGTTTTGTTAAGTTTAGTGAATGATTATTCAGGGTTTCCTCTACCCTTGTGAATTGTCATACTTAAATGATATGAAGGCTACAGTCGAAAAACCCCGGTTAACAAGGTCGCAAATCTGGAACATGAGCGTCGGATTCCTCGGAATACAATTCGGGTTCGCCCTGCAGAATGGAAATGCTTCAAACATATTGAGGATATTCGGTGCGGATGTAGAACACCTCTCCTGGTTTTGGCTTGCAGCACCGTTAACGGGAATGATAGTTCAACCTCTGATCGGACACTACAGTGATCGCACCTGGACTGCGCTTGGAAGAAGAAGACCCTACTTCCTCGCCGGCGCAATCTTCGCTTCGTTAGCACTCGTATTTATGCCAAATGCAAGCGCACTGATTAATCTACTACCGCCACTCTACGCAGGGGCGGGAATACTAATGATCATGGATGCATCATTTAACGTATCTATGGAACCATTCCGCGCGCTTGTAGCGGACATGTTACCCTCCGATCAACGAACACTTGGATTTTCTGTACAAACATTTCTCATTGGAATTGGCGCAGTGATAGGTTCATTCCTGCCGCTCATCTTTGCTAAGATACTGGGCGTGCAGGAAGTGGCGCCGGGCACGGTTCCGTTCAATGTAACATTATCGTTTTACATCGGTGCCACTGTTTTTCTGATCGCGATCTTGTGGACAGTCATCACAACAAAAGAATATCCACCAGTATCAGACGGAAAGGAACAAACACATTCCGGAAATGGGATCGCTCAAATATTTTCCGACTTCGCCGGGATGCCTAGGACGATGAAGCAATTGGGAGTCGTTCAGTTCTTTTCGTGGTTCGCTTTATTTTCGATGTGGGTGTTTTCCAACCCTGCGATAACCACACATGTTTATGGTTTAAGTGCTGATGATACTACATCTATTACTTATCAAGAGGCCGGTAACTGGGTCAGCGGTTTGTTCGGCATTTACAATGGTGTATCCGCCGTATACGCTTTGTTGCTTCCATTCATTGCATTGAAGATCGGTCGCAAACTCACTCACAGCGTCTCGTTGATTGCCGGAGGAATTGGTTTGATCTCCATCTATTTTATTCACAATCCGATCTTGCTCATACTTCCAATGATTGGAGTCGGCATCGCGTGGGCCAGCATCCTTGCCATGCCGTACGCAATCCTTGCTGGAGCGATTCCGGCCCATAAGATGGGGATCTACATGGGTGTTTTTAATTTTTTTATCACCCTGCCCCAGATCGTAAATGGTGTAATAGGCGGCCCGATTGTCAAACACCTGTACGGCTCGCAGGCTATTTTTAGTCTCGTTATGGCGGGCGTATTCCTGTTAATCGCAGCGTTCTGCGTTCGTCTGGTCGACGACAAGGACGACGTTGTTGCCGGTACCTAAGTTCGGTCCGGATCAGACCGATGTAACTTAATCATCGATTTTTCAATTTATTTTTAGATGGCTTAAAGCTATCTTGCGGTAAGTATTTTTTTGACCCTCAGAACCATCCAACCAAACCTATGAAATCGGGACACTCCTACGTCGCATTTTGCTTGCTTATTGTAATGGCTTGTTCGTCCGGCAAGAAAGCCTACGAACGAGGTGACTACTATGAGGCGGTGATGAAATCCGTCAACCGATTGAGACAAAATCCTGATCACGCCAAATCACTCGAAGCACTTCGGAACGCCTATCCTCTTGCAGTCGATTACTTTGAGAACGAAGCAAAAAATCAAATTGCATCCAACTCCACGTTCAAGTGGAAGAATGCTATACAATCTTACAATAGCATAAACACTTTATATGAGGCTATACGTCAATGTCCAGGATGTAAACAGGCAGTTCCAAATCCGAAGAACTACTATGCCGAAATTGGTCCTCTTAAAGAGAAAGCCGCTGAAGAAAGTTACACTGCAGGCATAGATGCATTGATGAAAGGAAATCGCAATGAAGCTAAGCGCGCATATTTCAATTTTGTTGACGCTCAAAATTTTGTGTCTGGTTATAAGGATGTAGTTGAGTACCTCGACAAAGCAAAATTCGAAGCAACGCTCAAGGTTATTGTTGAGCAAATTCCCGTGCCCAGCCGCTACAACCTTAGCGGAGGTTTCTTCCAGGATAAAGTTGAAGAGTTCCTTCACGGCAATTATCCCGAAAATACTTTCATTCAGTTTTATACACCTGAGGAAGCCAAACGAATAAACATTCCGCAGGTCGACCAGATCGTAAGGATTCAATTTGATGACTTCAGCGTCGGCAATTCAGTGCTGAAGGAAAAGGAGGAGACGCTTTCCCGGGATAGTGTGAAAGTCGGCGAAGCTAAGGTCGATGGCAAAACAGTTCCGGTATACAACACAGTCAAAGCTAAATACACAACCTACCGCAAGGAGGTGATTTCAAATGGTCTGCTAAGTATGGTGGTGGTTGATGCAAAAACCAATGGCGTGCTCACACATCGTAAATTCAATGGTGAATATGCATGGGTAAGTCAATGGGCGAGATTTAACGGCGATGAGCGTGCATTGGACGACCAGCAATTAAGAATGTGCAAGCTCAAAGAACAACAACCACCTGTTCCGCAAGACTTGTTCCTTGAGTTCACGAGACCGATCTACAATCAGCTTATACCCGCAATCAAGGGATTCTACCAGAACTACATGTAAGAACATCTTTTCGTGGGCTTCTGAACTTAATTAATTCATCATTTTGTTCAATAGCTGACACTTTGATAAAACCATTCCAACTAAATTACACGTATGTTGGGATATAAATCAATTATGAAAAGAACAAGTACTTGTTTGTTGTCCATTGCACTGCTGTGGGCAGCGACGTCATGTGCGCAAAACAAACCATCTATGTCAGATCAAACAAAAACAGGACTGCAGCTTGCCACATTTGGCTCGGGATGCTTTTGGTGTACCGAAGCAATCTTCCAGAATGTGGATGGAGTCGAGAAAGTCGAATCCGGTTATTCAGGAGGAAAAGTGAAAAACCCGACCTATAAGGAGGTTTGTAGTGGCCTCACGGGGCACGCGGAAGTAATACAGTTAACGTATGATCCAAAAAAAGTAACATTCGACGAATTGCTTGAGATCTTCTGGAAAACTCATGATCCTACCACGCTGAACAGACAAGGAAACGACGAAGGAACTCAGTACCGGTCGGTCATATATTACCACAACGATCAGCAAAAGAAACTTGCCGAAGGATATAAAAAGAAACTTACTGAAGCGGGTGCGTTTGATAAACCGATTGTCACCGAAATAAGCCCTTACTCAACCTTTTATAAGGCTGAAGATTATCATCAGAATTATTATAATCTGAACGGCAACGCTCCGTACTGTGCTTATATTATACAACCGAAGCTGGAAAAGTTTAAAAAAGTGTTTAAGGATAAACTGAAAAATAATTGAAGTTTTTTATTGCCAGGCGAAACTTATGATGCGGAGTCGCGTTACTAAGAGTGAGTAGAGTTATTCTTCTCATAGGTTTAGGTTTAGGTAAACAAAAAAGCCCAGAGACGCTGGGCTTTTTTGCATTTTATGCGTTTCAAATTTTATCAAGCATCAGACTGATTGCTTCTTCTGCTCTCCGGAATCTTCGTCTTTATATTCCTTCTCCAGCTTATGCAAACGTTGGTTTAACAAATCTATCCTCACAAGGAGATTTAATACCAAAGCATCCTTTACCTTCTGACTTGGGCTCGTTTTCATTTCCTCTTTCAGCACCATATACATAGCCTCAAGCTGCTGAAAATCATGTGTGAATCCATTGAGTCCTTCGCTCTTCTGAAACTCATCAATCATCTCAACCTTTTCTGAAATCTGACGGGTATAAAATGCCTCTACGTCATCAAATTCTGATGACACATTATCCTTTGCTGCAATCGGCGCTTCAGTACCTTTTGGAATAAGCAGATATCCGCTTAGCACCATGAAAACGACAGCGGCTGCCCTCCACAACATCAGGGAGTTCCAAACGCCCGTACGCCTCAGGCCCAACGATGCGTTGATGTTCCTCCAAACTTTTTCAGACGGCTCTTTGTCATCAAATGCCGCCCGGTTCTCCCGGATAAAGTCTTCCAAACGATCTTTCATAACACTCAAGTTTAAAAACCTAATTCTTCTTCGTCATCAATAATTCTCTAAGCCTGGACTTCGCGCGATTCAACTGAGACTTAGAGGTCGATTCGGATATTCCCATAATCTCCCCTATCTCCTGATGATCGTATCCCTCCAGCAAATATAACGACAGCACCGTGCGATATCCGTCTGGCAACTCGTCGATACACCGCTTTACCCGATCAACCGTTAGCCCGTCCCCATACTCTGCCTGGGCCTCCTCCTCAGCAACATCCCACCTGTCGTCATCGGGAATAGGATCGTGCTTCTTTCTGCTCACTGCATTGATGGCCTTATTGACTACAATGCGTTTGAGCCAGGCTCCGAAGCTCGCGTCCCCCCTATAGCTGTCAATATTCCTGAAAGCATTAATAAATGCCTCCTGAAGAACATCCTCCGCTTCTTCCTCGCTGCGTGTAATTCTAAGTCCCACGTTATACATGGCCCTGGAGTACAGCTTGTACAGTTGGCGATGAGCATCCTGATCGCCGGCCTTGCAGCGCGCGATGAGCTCATCATGCATGTTTAATACTCCATGGTCCAAGCTACTATCACCGCTTTAGATAAAGACAAGTTAAAAAGAAAAGGGTTGCATGGCAGGTTCCTGGGCTGCCTGGGTGCCTGGCTATCTTGGTAGGTACCCAGCTAGCTGGTTTCTACCCCGCCGCGAGGCCCTTTTCACGGGCTATTTTCATCAGTAATGCCATCGCTTCTTCACGATCGTTCTGGATGTCACCTTCCAGTATCGCTTCCTTGATCTGTTCCTTGATCTCGCCGATGACACGTCCGGGTGGAATGTTGAACATTTGCATGATCTCATCTCCCGAAACAGGGGGTTGAAAATTCCGGATGTGATCCTTCTGTTCCACCTCGGCAATTTTCTTTTCTACCAGGTCAAAGTTCTTAAGGATCTTGTTGACCTTTTCGAAATTCTTCGAGGTTACGTCCGCGCGACAGAGTATCATCAGCGCATCGATGTCATCGCCGGCATCAAACAGCAAACGTCGGATCGCTGAGTCTGTAACTTCCTTGGAGAGTGGAATGGGACGAAGGTGAAGTCGCACAAGATTCTGAACGAAAGCCATCCGGTCGTTCAGTGGAAGCTTAAGTCTCTTGAACAAACCGGGAGTCATACGTGCACCTCTGTCTTCATGTCCATGGAAGGTCCAACCGTGTTCTTTGTCGTACCGCTTAGTTGCCGGCTTTGCGATGTCATGGAGAATCGCAGCCCATCGCAGCCACAAATCATTCGACACTTTTGCTACGTTGTCCAACACCTGTAGCGTGTGAAAAAAATTGTCTTTGTGAGCGCGGTTTCCCACGTACTCCACACCGTGCAATGCAACAAGTTCAGGGAAGAACAGTTTAAGCAGTCCGCTGTGGAAAAGCAATTTAAAACCGTAGGACGGCGTTGGACTTAAAATAATCTTGTTCAACTCATCGGTTATACGCTCTTGCGAAACAATCTTCAACCTCTGTGCATTATCGATGATCGCCTGAAAGGTGTCCGCTTCAATATCGAATTCCAGCTGTGATGCAAAACGGATAGCGCGCATCATTCGCAGTGGATCGTCAGAGAAAGTAATTGCTGGGTCAAGCGGCGTGCGTATGATTTTTCTTTTCAGGTCACCCTGGCCATCGAACGGATCGACCAGTTCCCCATAGTTGCCTTTATTCAGACCGATAGCGAGGGCGTTGATAGTAAAATCCCTTCTGCGCTGATCGTCTTGCAACGTACCATCCTCCACTATAGGCTTTCGTGAATCGCTGCGATAAGACTCCTTACGCGCCCCGACAAATTCAAGATCCAGATCATGGGTTTTAATCTGAGCGGTGCCAAAATTCTTGAACACTGAAACGTTCACCTTGGGGCCAAGTGCCTTAGCGACCTGTTCGGCAAATTGTATCCCACTGCCTACACACACAAAGTCAATATCCTTTGTCGACCGCTTCAATAATATATCCCGGGTAAATCCGCCGACCACATAGGCCTCCAAATTCATTCGATCGGCCGTGTCGCCTATGACTTTGAATACGGGATTGCTCAGGGATTGCGATAATTTCATTTCGTCATGAATATTATCGCAAGTTAATTCTATTTAATGAGGAATGAAGGATGAGGAATGAGGAATGCACCATCCTTGGAAATGCCCGTCGTTGAATGTCAAATGTCCAATTTCCAGAGTTAATTCCAGAAACCTTCTTTGCTATTAAATGTCGGACAAGGGATCAACCGATACTTCTTCTTGATATCCTTTTGCGTGGACTTTGTATTGAATTCGTAGACGATAGAGACCTCATGCGAACCTCCGGATGTCGTCTGTAATTCTGAAATGGTGAAATCATAACTGTATCCGACCGTCAGCTGTTTGAAATAAAGTCCGAGATAAAGTATGAGTGCATCCTGGTAAACGCTGTTGATCACGGTCTTTGTGAACGGCTTACCTCGGTACCATACCCCTACCGATATAGGATCAATGTGATAGTTTAATCCCAGATCCAGCTGTGTGAATCGGTTTCCTTGCATTCGATAGATAAACGATGGTGTCAGGTACGATACCCTTGCTCTCGTTTTCAAACTGCCGGCCAGACTAAACCTAAATCCGCCGTGTATTGCAGTCTTCATTCCAAGTCTGCTTGTTTCATTCAGGACAGAAAGATTGGGTTGATTCATATGCATGAATGAAGCGCCAATCCAGGCACTCTTAGAGTAAATGAGGAATCCTGAACCAAAGTCGAAATAACTTTGCCTACCCAACTTATTAAGTTCCGGGTCCAGTGAAAGGCCATCATACTCGAGTCCATCTCCCATCACCAACTTTGTGCGGTCTAGTCCATTCGATCCGTATCCAAAAGATAGCCCAGGTGAAAAAACGATCTTCTCACTAAGCTTTACTTTATAAGAATAAAGGAGGCTTGCCGTCGTCGTGCGCCATCCTGCCGATCCCATCTTATCTGTAGTGAACAGAAAACCAAAACCGCTACGAAGCTCGTTAACAAAAATATCATATGAAGCGGCGTAGGTAGCAAATGCCTGGGGAAGGCCAGGCCATTGAATACGATGATTGAAAACCACTCTCTGCTGAGGAGTGATACCAGCAAAGCCTGGATTCACATACAGTGGTGCCTGATAATACTGTGAGAATTGCGGATCCTGAGCATGCAACGTGCTGCACGCTGCGATCAAAATCAATAGTAGTAAAATTTTCTTCATCCTCATCCAATTAAAAAGTTAGGGCCGTCATCGAATTAAAGTTACATCACCCACTTTCGTGGTCCGCTGGCCATCCGACAGTCGCAAGACTAATTTGTACACGTATACGCCCGCAGGCATCAGCCTTCCGTGACGGTCGTATCCGTCCCAACCTATGTTCCTGTCCTTGCTTTGAAATAGTAGGTTACCCCATCGATCGAATATGTCCATCTCGAATTCTTCAACTCCGCGGGCAATGGGTAGGAATACATCGTTAAATGTACCGCTTCCCGGAACACCGCCGGTAGTACCACTTAATCCAGGGGTAAACGCATTCGGCAATTTAATGAACCCTCCATCCTGTGCATCCAACTCATGACGAACCGTATCATAACAAGTGATGTTCACACCAGGTGTACTAGGATCGCCGTCGACATCTTTCAAGCCATAGTCAAATCCAGCAACAAGCATGATGTTGTATTTGCCTTCAAGCTTGTACAAGTGAGTTGGATTCTCCGATGTTGAAGTACCTCCGTCGTCAAAATCCCAGAAGTATGTATTCGCCCGCTGCGATTGATTGAAGGTCTGGAGCTCAGTATCCGGCACATACAAAGGATTTGGCCTCATCTCAAAAAGAGCCGTCGGTACATCCAACACTTCAATACCTTTCACATTCGCCAAGGCTGTCTGACCCGTTGCATAATAGCTCGCGGTGAGGTATATGTCGTATACGCCCGGGCTGTGTATGCTGAAGACAGGGTTTCTCAACGTCGAGGTGGTGACAAGTCCGCCCTGGTCATACACTTCCCAGAGGAATGTGTCCGCACCCGGCGACAGGTTTTCAACCACAAGATCAACGGGGAAGCACGATGCATGAGGAGATACTCTGAAAGCAGCTCCGAGCAACGGCAAATCTATAATGATCTTTTTAGTGGCTACACTTTGACAAGTCTTGTTATCCGTGGCAAGTGCTTCGACGTTAATAGCCTTAAGTGTTACGTCTTTGATTCCCGCAGAGAAGTAATCTACTGTGAATGGAGCTATGCCCGTTCCATTAGGTGGATCAGCTCTCACGTCACCAAAGTCCCAGGTATAATCGAACGCAGTGTCATCTAACGGAGACGAGTTATTAGTAAAGGTCACCGTCGATACGCCTCCTGCGAACGGCGCTGGTGGATCAGGTGTGTTGAGAATTCCGGCAGCAATTCCACGATAAACTTTAACCTCCTGTCTGTACTCATCCTTACATCCTTCGTTATTCGATGCCTCATACACTACTTCATACATGATAGGATTATTGGTAGTGTTGTTTATCATAGTATAGGTAATATCCGGCACGGGACCCGAGCGTATATCCTGTTGGTTGGTTGTTCCGACCACCTGATAATACCACTTACCAACATCCACACCTTTTGACTGATCTGCAAAACGTATGCTTTCGCCGCTACACAAGATAGGATCGCCAGGTAAAATGTTCAGTACGATTGTAGGGAATACCTTGATCGGATGGGTCGCGGTCTTCGGCGTGCAAAGAGCATTCTCTGCTTGCAGACGAACCGGATAAATGGTCTCGGTTTCAGTCGAGCCTGCAGTGAACACGTGCGTGATTGTATTTACACCAAGTGGCCTGTCTCCAGGGTTGAGCACATCCTGTTGTCCATCAGACCAGATCCACGTGTATTTTACGCCCAGCTCTGCAACCCACTGGAATGTAAATGTTCCTCCCGAACACTGCTCAGTTGGAGCAAGCACCGTGAAATCAGGATTGATCTTGATTACATCGACCAGCACCGACTGTGGAACGTTTTGAGCCAAACATCCATTGAGATCCTTCACCCTGAGCAACGTGTAAGTAGTTGGCTCCTGGAAGTTACTAATCGGAATGGAGGTATTTTCAGTACCAATAAGATTGAGGAAGGTCGTTGTTCCTGCTGAGTAATCGTACTCGATAGGCGCGGTTCCGGCACTTATACCGAGTTGGAGCGTAAATGACTCACCCTGACAAACTTCAGAAGGCGCATTGAACGATGCCACCGGGAGTGGATTAATGGTGACTTGAACGATGTTATTTTTTCCAAGAGTCTCGCACGCAAGATTTGTCCGCGCTGAAACGCTTTGAACCAATCTCCTGAAATAAGTCGTCTGTGTCAATACAGCGGGATCGTAAGTCAACGCTGTTGCTCCTGGAATATCGATCCACTCAGCGTCATTCAGACTTCCTGTTAAAGATTGTTGCCATTGATACTGATAATTTCCGACACCACCGAATGCTGGCACGAGCTGCTGGATCTCCGTTGGATTGTCTCCCACGCAAATCGACTGGTTGATGCCCACGAATCCAGGACTGAATGGAGGAGGATTGACGATGATCGCAGATGCAGGAAGCGAAGGGCATCCTTTGGCATCTTCTACAACTGCTGTATAGTTTCCAAATCCAAGGTTTAAGAACGACGACGCATTAGTAGGCGTGTTGGCGATGTATGGATTACCAGGGTCACTGGCTTTTGTCAGCGTTATGGTATAATCCGGCGGGGTGTTTCCACCTGAGAATGTAATATCAATCTGACCATCGGTTGCATCCTTACAGCTAAGGTTAAAGCCATTCGCATCCGTTGCAACGGTCAGGCTGTTGATCTCAACCTGTGTAGGCTGAACGAGGTCGATTGGATTCGAGTCAACCTTACAATTGTTTTGGTCGGTTACGCGGACGTTGTATGTTCCAGCCCCGAGGTTATCGAAGATACCATCGTTATTCGGGTCTGTAGTGTTCGTTTGTAATAACAAGTACGACGTGTAGGTTCCGGTACCACCTGCTGCGACAGTACTGATGATACCGTCTTTACCAAGGAAGCAAGTGATATCCTGATCGATGTTCAAGGCGGCTGTCAACGGCGCAGGTTCAACGAGCGTGATTGGCTGAGACACCAAACATCCCTTAATGTCCTGAACTTCGACGGTATGCAGACCTGCTGCAAGCGAGCTAAACGTGTATGTGATCACACCTGCGTTGATGAATGGCCCGCCGTCTATGCGATATGAATACGCCGGCGTACCCGTCAACACGTCAATTCTTATCTCTCCTGAATTGTCAGCATTACAATTGAGGTTAAATCCGTTAAAGTTGCTCAACGTACTGGCTATTGATACACCAGGGTTTACCGTGTACTGCACCGGTACGACCTTTGTACAACCCGTTGGAAGGTACTCTACTTCAACGAATACAGGTACACCACCAGTCATAACGAAGGCCGTAAGGCTACCTGGAGGAATGACCGTTGCCGGACCCAGTCGTGGGTCAGTTTGATACCAAATTATCTGGGTGTTGGGATCTCCTGCATCAGGCGTGATGATAGGTTCCAACAATGAAAGGTTCGCAGTGTATGTGTTTCCACCCGGCGCGTCTGAACAGGCAGCGATGTTCTGTGCATTCGCCACCGGTGACTTAAGTATTGTGACCACGAATGTCTCGATCGGGTTCACGCAACCACCGGGACCTTCTTCAGTAGGTTGGTTCTTTCCAGTTACTTCAAAGGTTACTGTTCCATCCTGCGTAAGCGACGTGTTGGTAATGCTCATACCCGCAATGTTGCCAAGACCCGCAGCAGCGCCGTTGATGGTCACCCATGGATCGTAAGATTTTACCATCCATAAGAAGTCAGCATCCGCGTTGTTGGGAGAGGTGAATGTGACATTGAGCGGATCTCCATTACATATTGGAGCAACAGTCACAGGGTTGACATCCGTACGAGGGAAAATTGTTACGTTGATCGTTGTAGGAGGATTTCCTGTACATCCAAGCAGGGTGCTGTATGGCAATACATCATACATCACTATCTGGTTGGAGCCGGTTGTGTTTACCCACGCATTATTAAAGAGGACATTGTCCAGGTAGAGTGTCGTACCATCGGCAACCGGAATGTTTCCAGGCACCAGCGGCGTAACGCCGGGAGGTACAATAATATTTGCAATGATGAACCGGTCTGCGGGGAATGTGTTCGCCGCAGATATAAGAGTGATCCCGGTCTCTACTCCGCTACAAATGCTTCGGCTTAAGCCCGGACTCAACTGCGGTTCCGGGTCTACCAATACTGTGATAACCTGAGGGGTACCCGCACACTCCTGGGTCGTTATCGGATCGACGCTTATTGGCGTTACAGTGTAGTTAACGGACAGCGGTACCGCAGAGAGATTCTCAAAAACGTGATTCTGAATAGCATTGGCTGCAACACCTGTTACAGGGAATGGAGGTCCAGACGGCGGGTTAACGAAATTGATACCCGCGGTAGTGATGACTGAACTGATATCATATTTATCAATCGGCACCGGGCTGCTTGGATCTTCCATGAAGATGACTCCGGACGGAGAATCGCTACACACGTTGACGTCACCATCAAAAATAACCGGGCGTGGGTTTACTTTCACCCAGTACTGCGTAGTGTCACTAACACAAATGCTGTTGACTTCGCGAACGGAAAGGTATATCGGCTCATTGGTGAATTTGACCAATATCTGATCGGTTCCTTGTCCAACGCTTACGAAGGCGCCTCCTTCAAGGTCATCGGACTGTTTCCTTATTTCCCAGGTATAATTAGATGCAGGGAAGTTGGTAGGGCTGATCTGGAATGCAATTCCATCTTCATTTTCACAAACCACATCATCACCAGTGATAATAGGTGCCAGCGGCTGAGGACTAACCGTGATCGGAAGTTGGATTACAGGCGATGAACATCCGTTAAGCTCAACCCGTACTTCGATGTTTTCAGGGTTTGGTACCGGCATATTTGGAAACTGCAGCAGTACGAAGAAATCATCCACCGTGCCCCCACCGAAAACTTTGAACTTGGTAGGCCCTGTAGGAATATTCCAAAAGTATTTAGCTCCGGTTGTCGCGGCAACCTGATATGTTTCCACAGGAAGCTCGTCCGGAGGAGTTGAAGGGTCTCCCAAACAAACCTGAGCTCGTCCAAGGATCGCGGCATTTGTAGGAAGGGGGTTAACGGCGAGATTGAGCTCTGCTATGTCAGGACAGGCAGCCCCACTGCTGTAACTTACTCTTGCATACACAAACTGGCCGGGCCCCGCAATATTAAATGTACCGGTAATTTCAGTGCCAGGGATAGCGGCAACAGCATCTGCCATACTATTATACCACACTACAGTATTGCCGACGTCGGTGACCGCATCCTTATAAGTAATGTCGTTGATCAGATCGATGTTTGATGCCGTATTTGATCCAGGCGTATCTTCGCATATCGCAACCGTGGCATCCACTGCAGTGGGTAATGCCCTAACGTTGACCGTTACTATCGCATCGCTGGTACACCCTGTTGATATCTGCTGAATTCTGGCGACGTATATTTTTCCATCAGGAACGTTCAGGAATGTAACGGTTGGGTCCACAACCGGAACACCAAGCGGTGGCGGAGCATCCTGATACCATTGGATGGTTCTGTCGGCTAAAGGAATTCCAGTTACGGAATTTTCATAATCAGCAAGTCTTACACTTGTTGTCAACGGTGCCCCTGCAGGCGGCGTTTCACATAGCAATAAGTTGAGATTGGAAGCACCTGGAGCAGCAACGCGAGTGACTTGCACATCGACGAAGGCAGTACAGTTATTTCCGCCTGAGCTGGTAAGTGTCCAACGAAGGGTTACTGTACCGGCCGCTGGAAGATTCCTTGCGAAAGTCAATGGATCAGTCGGGTCGTCGAAGGTGATACCCGGAGGGCCGGTCCATAGTCCTGTAGCTGCAAATGGTATTGGCGATTCAGCATCAAGTTGTACAAAATTTTCGCACACACTTCGCGGATTTGTAAGTACCACCGGTACGGGTATACGATCGACGTTGATTGCAATCTGTTGTTCCGCGTTTGGACATCCCGGACCAGTGGCTACCAACTTCACGGGAATTGGCGTTCCGGCGCTATAGTCGGCGAGCGAAGAGGTATAAGTTGCTGTCACGACGTTTCCGGCTACTGTACTCGCGCTCATTGTTCCGGTTAGCGCACCAACAATTTGCCAGGATCCACCGGTAGCTCCTCCACCAATCGTTCCACTTAACGGGATTGCTGTGCCCGTGGAAGCGATACAAATACCATTAATATCAATAGCGGTCGCTGTCGGTGCCTGGTTAAATGTTACGTTGATGTCATCAGAAGCAGTAGGGCAACCACCACTTATAACTGTCCAACGCAGGGTGTAAGTGCCGTATGCAAAACCAGGGCCGTTAAGGTTTACTACTGTTGTTGGCGATGTGTTATCTACAATGGTGATATTCGCGCAAGTACCTCCAACGCATGTCCATGCTCCCGTGCCGGACGTCAAGACGGCCGCCGCCATGGTGGCTGTTTCACCACAAGCATTGACGTCTGCCATAGGCGCGATCACCGGCGACTTACCAAAGTCTATAACAACATCGTCTACGAAAGTACAGACGCCGTTTGTAACTGTCCAACGCATGGTATATGCGCCCTCATTGCCGGCAGTTATTGACAGATTTGAATTGAATGCATTGACGCTACTTATGGTCGGGTTTGGTTTACCCGTTGGAATACTGCTGACATATGTCCAGGTTCCGGTATAACCTGGAACCGCGGCTGGATCATCGCCTGCCAGGGCTGTCGACAAAAGGTTACACAAGAGTTGGTCGGGACCGGCTTTCGGATTAAATCCTGGCGGGCTTGGTGATACAATTACAATTTCTGTTGTGCT
>JADMIO011053056.1_pt1 | contig 83424 bp, 76 predicted proteins | sample 8958161 | NCBI WGS metagenome assembly JADMIO01 (sample SAMN16585339, study PRJNA669376) | soil metagenome | isolation source: Crop rotation soil | place: USA: Cullars Rotation, Alabama | collected 2011 | reverse complement strand
GCCGCGACTTCAAGTCACGTGAATTCCAAGCTTCGGATCCCACTGTGCTGGAAAGAATGTTTGAATCTTTAAATCTGATATACCAGTTAATACTTTCTCCTCAATCGTTCGGATACGGTATGTGTCCATCATTCCGATCAACGGTAATACAGCTACAGATTGACTAAGCGGTATAACAGGAACGGATAGATGTTCAACTAATTCCCTTTGTGAGGCGATTAATTCATCTTTATACTTTGAATAGCTAATTAAAAAAGTGTTAAGAAACTGATCAATTTTATCATTAATTCGTTTTTCTAAGGCATAAAATTCTTCACGGCTATTAAATTGGTTATTTATTAGATCATATTGATAGAGAAAATGCCATAATGTTCGCCTAATGGCCTGTACCCATTCTAGTTTGAAAGCAAGAGTTAAAGAGTGCTCTGCCCAGGCTACGCCTTCTTGTTGAGCAAAAGCAATGAGTTGTTCTTCTTTTTGTTCTACGACGTATAGAGCTAACTTTTGAGCATTTTTCAAAAGATCAATATTTCCAGTTTCTAAAATGTCATTAATTTTAGAGGCTACGTTAACCGCCTCAGATAAGAGTTTATCCTGGAAATTCTGCTTGTTATCTCTAATAAAATCAGTCATTTTCTCTCTCTGATTATAAATAGCTTCCATTTTAAATACGCCCCTTATTTATTGAATATAGTTATCCCTAATGAATCAATATCTTTAAATCAATTATTATCTATCATCACTCTCAATCTTTGTATAAAAAAAGTCCTCCTCCCTTGCACTAAGACACTAGACATGTATTTAGATAAGTCTCTTTATATTTTTACCCTTAAAACATATATTTTACATCCATCTTTTTTACTATATATTAGGAGTTGCTTTTTAGTTAACATAGTGTGTCCTTCCGGAACACGCACCAAAGAGACCCCCTTGTGGCGCAAAGGGGTTGTGGAGTTCTCTTTTTATCGATTATGCAGCCTTTTATACACCCTTGATATGACTACGCTTACTCGATATCCAAGTGGGAGGATGATGTATAAAAAGTGCACGTTATATATATATGCTCGTAAGGAAAAACAACTATAAATATGAGTTTTATTGCTTACTTGTGCGTAATAAAATTTACAGTATTTTAATACTTATATTGTTATAAAATATATAACTTGGTAAAATAAAGAAAAATGATTGGTGGTAGCTGAATATTGATGAGCATTAAAGAGAAGATACTGATGAAGCATGTAGAAAGAAAACTACATAAGTTGCAAATTAATCTTGTGCATTTTATTCCAGGAAGAATTAGACTTCGTTCAACTGTTTGGAAAGAGAATGAAAAACTAGTTAAATTAATTATTTTAAATTTGAAGTCTCAAACCCTTGTCTATGACGCAGTATTTACACCAGATACCGGGAGTTTACTTATTACATATAAGGCTTCTTATATGACAAATAACAAAGAGCTTGAAGAGTGGTTTCAACTTATTGAACAAATATACCAAGAAGAATATAGAGCTTAAGGAAAGGGAGGGATGAGCATGCTTCCTACTTTAATTGGTTTAGGTGCCTCTTTTATTGCTCCAAAAATTATGTCTCAATTCCGTGATCAAAAAATAAAAGTATTGCATGCGATGCCGGGGCGACTGCGTATACAATGTGACAGTTGGAAGCACCGTATCATTGCACATGCTCTAACGGAAGAAGTAAAAAAACATCCTCTTATTTTAACATCGGAAGCTTCAGAACTAACCGGAAGTTTGCTGCTTCAATTTGTTGTACCTCATATTAACCAGGAAGAGCTAGATGAACTGATGAGTTATATCGTACAAATAGCAGCTAACGCCATTTTAAACAAAGATGCTACATTGATGAATGGCATGACTAACACACTTGGATATATAGATAAAGGAATTAAAAAGCAAACTAATGGCTTTGCTGACTTCGATAGTTTATTTGTTCTATTTTTATTAGGAAAAGGAATTCAGACGTTTGGAAGTGCGCCTGCTTTCTCTGCAAGCTTACTTTATTGGTCATACAACATCATTAAGGATAAGGGGGAAAAGAATAGGTGATGATGTTCGCGGTAAAGGTAGCTCATTCTCTCCCTGGAAGAACCCGATTTTATATAACTAAACAGCTAGAAACAAGCCATATTGAAACTTGGTTACGCTCTTTTCCAGGGGTATATTCTGCAAGCTATAATCAAGTAACCGGAAGTCTACTTATTTATCATCATATTACTCTCTCTTTATACAGTCTAAAATTGTTCATTCATAAATATAAACATACACTCAAGCAAGCAGCATGTTCATGGAAAAAGGCTATACCTATCATAGCTTCTGGAACTATTTTTTTAGTTAATTGGTACCTTCAACGTTCTTCGTATCCTTCTATAGTAAAAGCACTTTCTTATTGGGTTAGCATCTTTACTGCCATTAGTACTTCCTATGATGTAATTAAAGATGGTGTTGTTCATGTTCTAAAAGCAGGAAAAGGGAATGCTAATACATTAACAGCTGCTTCTATATTCGCTTCTTTGTATATGAAGAATCCAGGATCGGCTTTAATTATCACTTTGATGTCTACTATTAGTGAGCTATTAACAGACTATACGTCTGAACAAACCAAGCATTATATTCACTCTGTCCTAAAATTAGATGTCTCATATGCCTGGAGAGTAAAGGAAAAGGGCGTTGAAGAAAAGGTTTTAGTCGAGGATATTCAAGTTGGTGATAAGGTTGTAGTTTTTACTGGAGAAAAAATTCCCGTGGATGGAATCATAATAGAGGGGAACGGCACGGCAGATGAAGCTTCAATTACTGGGGAGTATATGCCACGAGAGGTAAGTGGTGGAGATAATGTGTACGCTGGAAGTGTTTTGCAGAGTGGACATGTTACTGTAACAGTTGAAAAAGTAGGAGAAGATACATCCCTCTCTAAAATTGTGAAACTGTTGGAGGAAGCACAAGATAAACGCGCTCCTATTCAAAATATAGCCGATACAGTAGCTGAAAAAATGGTTCCTGTTTCTTTTGGTTTGGCACTTCTTACATTTTTCTTCACTCGAAACCTTAACAGAGCGATGAGTATGTTAGTTATTGATTTTATTTGCGGAATTAAATTATCAACGGCCACAGCTTTATACGCATCCATTGGACGTGCTGCAAAAGAAGGGGCTATTGTTAAAGGCAGTGATCATATTGAAAAGATGTCTAAATTAAATACAGTTATTCTTGATAAGACCGGAACGATTACAGAAGGAACGCCTGTGGTTCAGCAAGTAATTGCTGCTGAAGGCTTTAATCAAGAAGATGTCATTCGTTTAGCTGCAGCAGCTGAGAAAAATTCTACCCATCCTATTGCTGATGCAATTATGAAGCAAGCGAAAGATTGGAACATTTTAATTCCTATTAGAGACAATAATGCTCAGGTAGAAACAACGGTAGGAAAAGGAATTTCCACTTGGCTAAATGGTAAAAGAGTTGTTGTTGGAAGTTTGCGCTTTATGAATGAATTAAAAGTTAAAACAACCAACTTACTTCAACAAATGCAAAACGACGAAAATGTGATTTATGTAGCTTACGATCAAACACTTGTAGGAGTAGTTAGCATTTTTGACAAAATACGTTCTGGTATGCACCGCGCAGTGAACAATCTTCGACATCAAGGTATCAACGACATCATTATGCTTACTGGAGACAAGAGAACGGTTGCAAGAGAGATGGCGCGTCGCTTAAAACTGAACTGGTATCATGCAGAGGCTTTGCCAGATGATAAAGCCTTTTATGTAAAGAAGTATGGGAGAACAGGAGCTGTCATGATGGTAGGTGACGGCATTAACGATGCACCAGCTTTAGCTCATGCTCATGTAGGTGTAACGATGGGTGCTAAACGAACAGACATTGCTTCAGAAGCCAGTGACGTTATTATTACGTCTGATAACCCAGAAATGCTTTCTGAGTTAGTTGGACTATCTAAAAAGACCATGAACATTATTAGACAAAACTTTATTGCCACGTTTGCTATTAATGGTATTGCAATTTTATTCGGTGCTTTAGGTATCTTCTCTCCAATTGTGGGAGCAGCTATTCATAATGCGGCCACCATTGGTGTAGTAATAAATAGTGCAAGAATTTTATGGTTAGGGAGGGAAACTAATGAATCCCAAATTCTACGTTCTGCATGATATACCAGGTCGTATTCGATTTCATATCCCAGCATTGAGAGATAAGAAAAATCATGTGGAAATAGAGCATATGTTTTCTGCTTTAAAAGGTATAACGAGTGTGAGAATAGAACCCACCATTCAAACCATGCTTATTTACTATGATGTTTCACAACTTTCTCGCAATACCATTTTTCGTTATGTATCTATCTTTTTTCAGCAAACGCGTTTAGATCCATTAGATGATATTATGATTCAAATGGATCCTGCCACACGAAATGATTGGCTACGTACATTGTTTTCTGGGGGATTACTTCTACTGGCAGGTATTCGAAAATCATCTTTTTATAAACCAGATGCACTCGTATATGGAGCAGTAGTTGCAACAGGCTATACGGTCTTATCTCATGGTACGAGCAATAAAATGAGGCACCCAGATATTTTAACCGGCATTGTTACGATGTTATCTCTAGGGCCATCAAATATGCTATATGTAGCGATGATTACATGGATTGTAAATGTTTTGGAATTGTTACATGAAAAGCAGAAAGTGCAATCACAAAAGTTATCTACGATTACTTAAGATATTCATTCATACCTTTTGTATGAATTGATATAAAAAACTTAGGATTATGGGGGAGTTTTATAATGATTAATCGCGATTTTCTAATGGGATTTGTATCAGGAACAGTAGTAGGCGCAGTAGGCTACCGTTTGTATGAACAAAATGGTGGGCAGTTACAACGTTTGGTTCAACCTAAACAGTCATATGGTGGACAGCAAACTATTTCATCCTATCAACCTTCTATGGAAGAGCTTCAAGCACAGAAAGAGCGTTTAGAAGATATGATTGCCGAATTACAAGTGAAATAATGATAAAAAGAGTGAGAGATAGTTCCAGGCTATCTCTCACTCTTTTTATTTCACAATAAGGGGGGATTATTTTTAAATGATTAGATATTTTTGCTGAACGCTAAAAATTTGCCTTTGGCAAACTGTTGCTTTTATTATATTCTGTGATTTTGAAATTATCAATACTTACAGAGAAAAATATAATCTTCTCTAAAGGATGAAGTCTGTGAAGGAGTTTTTATCTAGCTTTTTACTTATAACGAGTTGGCTTATATTTGCTATAGGTATCTATTTGTTCGTTATTGTTTTAATCGCACCGTCCTATCCATTTATTCCTTTTTATAAGGCAGCAGGTGCTGGATTAGTTTGTTTTTATTTATCAAAAAAGCTCAATAAAAAAACGAAAGTTAACTAGCTTTCATCTTTATATAATATACATCCGTGGAGTAGGCAAGAAGGGGGGGGCAATCAGTGAAATTTAAAGAGCTTTTGCCATATCATGCGTTAACAGTTATTAGCTCTAGCGTCTCTTATTCCATATTGCTTATCATCATTGAGCCTAGTTATAGAGCTGTTATTGCATTTTTTATGATCTCACTTATTACAATCATTCCTTATTCTGTTGCAGCCGTACCATTGCAGATATTTCTAAATAAATGGCCTAAGAAGTTCAATATTCTCTACTTATTTACCTATTGTGTCGTAGCAATCCTATTCCTTTATATCTCCTATAAGCTTCAAGGGAATTGGTCTCATCCAATATGGGATTATCGTGAAATGTTTATACTTGCAGTAGGTGCAGCCATCATATACTGGTTTTGGGATTCTGTTATCATGAACAAGAAGGAATATCCCTATTATTAAAATTCAAATCTAAATTAGCTAATTTACATAAAACTCTTTCTGGAATATACCAAAAAGAGAATCTTAGGGAGGCAAAGGTTCTCAAGAAGTTCCTCATTATGAAACATGCAGATTTTTATACATTTTTGATAAGTTACCCTCTATAAATCTTTTGAAGGTGCTCAATTCAGCGTAGTTGACATTGTTATAAAACTTATATGACATAGTTATTACTAACATATATGAATAATAAGAATGATTGGTTTCTCCTTGAATGAAATGGGGATTAGTAAAAGGAAAGTCTTAACAATCTTAAATAGGAGGGAAGAAGATGTTTAATGATTGGAAAGAAGAAATTCAAGCTCATTTAATCAAAGAAGGTTATAGCGTTAGAGAATTTTTAGGTGAATCCCGAAGTTGGTATTATTTTAGGGTCAATAGTATTTGGATAGGTGACCATATAGTTAAAGTCCAAAATGGATTTCTAGGTTATTTAAAAGAAAGGGTTAGTGGATAGGGAATAAATTGTTTAAACAGCCTGACCATGAAGCATTTTAGGAAAAAAGACAAACCGAAAGTAAAACATATTTTTCTACTTAGAGCTCAAAGGTTAAATCTTAAAAATAAAAAGGGGTTTCTATAAAGAACTTTTTTTAAAATCTTTTAGTGGTATCAGAATTCTGTTTAATTACAGTTGTGCTTATATATTTATATCTAGTTATTTGTTATTGACAGTTAAAAAAGATCACAGAAGACATTTTTCTATTAAACGAAATGTCTTCTGTGATGAACTCTATATCAGGATTTAATGATTAATATTAGTCACTGTAAATGCTAATAAATAAATTAAAGCAAGCACAAGAAGGGTTGCCTCTTAGCAATTTCACATTTTTTATTTACATTCCTCGTGAAGGTTTTTAATTTCTTCTATAGAACAACCTGTAAACCTATTGACTTCTGAATCTGACAGACCGTCCTTTATTAAGGTAATAGCAAAAACTTTTCTTACTTCTTCATCTACTTCTTCCATCGACAATCCCTCCGTTATCTCTAGGTTGACTACTAGTGTGCTATGGCTGCGTCAGTTATTCAAATTAACTAGTCCACCTAATGTTAGATATTTCTATAAGAATTTGTCCAATTAATAATATGGATTTCATAGAAAAACCTTCTTTCTTAGTCATTTCAATTCCTTCACGCTGACGGATACGGATAAGATATGACTTTAATTGGTTAACACCAGCCATCACAGTAATTAAAAATTGACTGTATGGGTTATCTTCTTATAAATTTAGCCATGGGGCCTTGAGTGACCTTAAGTTTGCCTTTTTACTTTGTGTTAGATCGATCAACTCAAATAAATTCCGCGTACTACAAGTAATCGGAATTAAGTCTTTAACATAAATAATGCCACCTTCTCGTAAGTCCTCTAACATTTTTTGAAGTTGCTCACGATCTTTTGCTGCTCCAGAAACTTTTTCTTCAAAAATAATATCCATTCTGATTTCGTTCAATTGCTGAAATTGCCTTGAAGGATTTTTTCTGGTTGAACTAACACGTACACCTTTTCTAACTCACTCAGGTGTTATATTCTCCTCTACTGCTTCTTAACTTTTATTTAATCAAAAGGCAAAAACGAAATAAACTCATAAAAGTATTCTTGTATTGAATATAGTTTACTGCGTAACAAAAAAGACTTTTCTTGTTATGGGAAACAGCCAAGGTTTAAGAATGATTTATTAAATATAATACATTCTTTTGAAAATAAAAAAACATCGAGGCAATTAGTTAGAAATATTTCGAGAAATGATAAATCTATTTGCTTATTTGGTGGTTTTATCTTCCTCTTGCGTTAGTAATATTATTAATAGTAATATTATAACTATGAAAAATGAAATTAAGAAATCACCTCTTGCTTTAGCTATACTTTGTCTCCTCATTGAAGAGCCTATGCATCCTTATCGCATGCAACAGCTTATCAAAGAGAGAGGAAAGGATGAAGTTATTAACGTTCGTTATCGAAATAGCATCTATCAGACCATTGATCGTTTGCATCGCGATAGAGCGATTGTAATTCAAGAAAAAAAGCAGAATGAAGGGAGACCAGATTTAATTGTTTATGAAGTAACAGAAGAAGGGAGAGAAGCTGCGTACGAGTGGATAAGAGGAATGCTTTCCACACCCAAACAGGAATTTTTAGAATTTCCAGCTGCTATTTCTTTTCTCGCTCTTTTAACACCTGAAGACGTGAGAAAACAACTTCAAAAGAGAGTACTTGCTTTAGAGAAAACATTAGCTTACGCAGAAAAACAGATGGAAATAGCTATAAGTAGGGGTATTCCACGCTTGTTCTTACTTGAGGTGGAATATCTGAGAACTATGTCACTAGCTGAGTTAGAATGGTCCCAATCTATCATCGACGATATTCAAGGAGGAAAATTAAAATGGGATTGGGAATGGTTACGCGAGATATCGTTATATCTTACTTCTAAAGAAGAACCAATGGATTAGTCTTGGCTAGTGCTTGTTAAGTTATTTAGAATTTACAAACTTTCAGAATTTATTGTGTTACAAAAGGAGAAAAATGATTAAATATGAATGCAAAACAAGGTAATTTAAAGCTAGTGCTGGCAGGTCTTTTGCTAGCAATTTTAATGGCGTCTATGGACAACACGATTGTCGCTACTGCTATGGGAACTATAGTCGGAGAGCTTGGCGGGCTTGATAAGTTTGTATGGGTTACATCAGCTTATATGGTCGCTGAAATGGCCGGTATGCCGATATTTGGTAAACTCTCTGATATGTTTGGACGTAAAATGTTTTTTGTTTTTGGACTAATTGTCTTTTTAATAGGGTCAATTTTGTGTGGTACGGCAGAGAGTATTATCCAGCTCAGCATCTATCGAGCAATTCAAGGGATTGGCGGCGGAGCACTCATCCCTATCGCTTTTACTATTATGTTTGATACTGTTCCTGTTGAGAAACGTGGCAAACTAGGCGGTTTATTTGGAGCAGTTTTTGGTTTATCGAGTATTTTCGGACCCCTGTTAGGTGCTTATATTACTGATTACATCAACTGGCACTGGGTGTTTTATGTGAATATTCCTTTGGGCCTTCTAGCATTAGCATTTATCGTATTTTTCTACAAGGAATCACCTGTGCATGCCAAACAAAAAATTGATTGGTGGGGCGCTATAACTCTAGTTGGCTCAATTGTCAGCTTAATGTTTGCCTTAGAGCTTGGCGGTGATAAATATGAGTGGAGTTCTGGAGAAATCTTAGGTTTATTCATTGCGTTTGTCGTGTTGTTTGTTGCCTTTATTTTAATTGAAAGAAAAGCTAAAGATCCTATTATCTCTTTTCCAATGTTTAAGATTCGTTTATTCACCACAAGTAACCTCTTGGGCCTTTTCAGTGGGATGGCATTTGTCACAGCTTCCGTGTATATACCTATCTACATCCAAGGTGTGCTTGGAGGGACAGCTACTAACTCAGGTCTTGTACTGCTTCCGATGATGTTAGGTTCTGTCGTCTCAGCCACAACTGGCGGTTTTCTAATGAATAAATTAAGCTATCGTAGCATCATGATTGTCGTTACGATTATTCTAGGAGCAGGTGTATTCTTACTAACAACATTGAATCCTGATACAAGTCGTTTCTTAGTTACAATCTATATGATTCTTACAGGACTAGGAATTGGAGCAACATTCTCTGTTCTCAGTAACGCAGCAATTCATCATTTTGAGCCGGCACAAAGAGGATCTGTGAATTCAACTGTTTCTTTTATTCGCTCGTTAGGCATGACGCTTGGTATTACCATTTTTGGAATCATTCAACGAGACGAGTTTTCTTCTAAACTTAAGGAAATTTTTGCAGGACAAGATCAAATGGTCAACAACCCAACATTTAACGATCCTCGCGTAATTCTTGCGCCGGAGGCTCGTGCTCATATCCCAGCACCTGTGTTAGATAAAATTGTAGGAGTTCTTTCTTCTTCTATCGCTCATACCTTTATGTGGGCGCTCATTCCTACGGTGCTTGCATTTGTGGCCGCGCTAATAATGAGCAAAGAACAATTGAAAACATCTCTAGAAAATGAAATGTCCAATAAGAAAATTGAGATAAACAAATAGAGTAGTTTGATTATAATCATAGTTAATAATTTTTTAGATATTCCAAAAAAAAGAAGTTACCAGGGGGGAACTTCTTTTTTTTATTCTAATATGCGTGTGTAATCAATATCATGAGGAATAGCAGTGACCAAGCAGTTCCAAGAACCATTAATGATACTCGCATAAGTTTCTCTGCTGAAACCTTAAATAGTTTTTCAATAATAAGAAAGAGGAGTTCAAGTATCCATATGTCAGGAGGCGAAATGATTTCATCATATGGACGCTTCCTTAAGCCCTTACCAAACTTTCTGGTAAGGGCTTAGTCTTATCTACCAATGACTTTTAAACTTAATCTCCTTAATAATTACCTCGGTATTGCCTCCCGGAGTTGTTAATACTAATTTTTCTCCAGCTGAACGTAATAACAATTGCCTCCCAACAGGAGATAAAAATGAAATATTTCCCTTATCCGGATCAGATTGATCTGGGAAGCAAATGGTGAATTGTTCAGTTTCCTTATTGTCCAAGTACATTAACGAAACCTGGCTTTCAATAAAAACTTTGGGTACAACGGAAATATCTTCAGACAGAGCACTAAAGCTTAATAGGTATTTTTGTACCTCATGAGTATACTTTTACGAACTATAAAAATTTCTATTTTATGGAATTTAGTGAATTAACATCAAAGACCACATAACTGCAATGTTATGTGGTCTTTGATGTTTTGTTTGAAATTTTTTTAGTAATGCTCACTACCACGGTAATTAAGCCTATAGTGCTACACATCAAGTCTAGAATATAGAATTCACGTTCTCGCATGTATCCTAGAGAGAGTTTGATACCAAATGTTAACAACAGTATAGTTCCTAAATAGATAGCCGGATTTTTCATAAACCAGCTTAGTTTAGAATCCACCTAGTCTCCTCCTCGTAAACTCACCACTGTATATCTGCATCTTTTAAGTGGAGATTTTAGGGTGATTTATTTTCAAATGGTTATACGGAGCAGCCTGCTAATAGGTTTCAAAATAAAATCACTTATTTTATTAATCGCTTGTTATCAAGAAAAGAGGCTTATTTTTATATTTATTTTATCTTCAAAATTGAAACTAGCTTCTTCAGTGTCGTTCCTTGAACCAGCAAGGAGAATACTACGTTACTGAATGTCATAGCTAAGAGGAGATCTCTTCCTGCAAACTCTGGTGTTACACCTAAGATAAGAGCAATCGAAAGAGATCCCTTTAATCCTCCCCAGGCTATAATAGGTTTCCACAAAGCAGGGATAGACTTATCGAAGGATAAGCTTATATAGACAGCTATAAAACGTGCCAAAATAACGATAAGAATGCTTGTGAAGATAAGCCATCCTTTATTTAAAAAATCAATACGACTAACTTCTAATCCTACTAACAAGAAAATAAGCGTGTTAGAGAGAAAGGCAATGGTTTCCCAAAAGGAATTCACTTTTTCATGCGTTAAGTCCGACATACCAACATTTCTTCCGTAATTCCCCAAGATTATGCCACCTACTACTACAGCTATTACCCCAGAAACCTCAAAGTGTTCAGCTAACTGAAAGGTACCATAAAACAGAACCATGGATAACCCTGTCTCCACTAAATAATGATCTATTTTAGATGTAATACGAGAGGCTATAAAACCAAACACTCCTCCAATCAATATGCCTCCACTTACGACTTTTAGGAACTCAAGTATCGCATCCAACGTACCTGTTAAGTTTAAAACAGTGGTTACCACAGCAATTTGGAATAGTACAACAGCGACTCCGTCATTGGCTAAACTTTCTCCTTCCACCACAATAGAAAGACGTTTGTTTAGCCCCATAGACTTAAAAATACTTAGAACAGATACAGGATCCGTAGCCGCCATAAGTGCACCAAAAATTAAAGCTTCTTGTAAAGAAAGGTGCAGTAAAAAATAAGTTAAAGTAGCAACTATTAAAAAAGTAAAAAACGTACCCAAAAGAGCTAACAATGAAATGGATTTCTTGTTTTCTTTTAATTCATTGAAGGGAAGCTTAAGCGCTGCATCACCTAACAAGGCTGATAAAAAAATAAAAATAACGGTAGTTTGAAACACTGCATCATTCACTACATAACTTTTTATTTCTCCCAATCCAGGAATTGGTGTCAAACCAATGATTAACCCCATTACTACAAGAAAGGTTGGATAAGGTTGTTTCATTTTTTCTGCAATAAACACAACACCTACGGCGATAGCTAATAAAATAATCCAGTATGCAATCATTTATTTCCTCCTTTTCAATTAAAAGATGACGTATATTGTAAAAGAACTATCTAGTTATTCATGGGATACGATTTAACTAGGTACGCTAGCGAATTTTATTATGGCTACATAAAGTGAATTTAAACCTAAATTAACACTATCACTTATTTACTTAAAAAACTTCGATAAAAGCTTTTTTAATGAAACCTTTCATATAGTTCATCCGTATATGTACATTGAGCAAAAACAAAACATATATTGCATTAGCTAAGCTAGTCTTTGTTTATTGGAGGAGCCTGCCACCAAGGGATAAGTATGTCCTTTGGTAGCAGGCTCTTTTTGCTGGTTTAAAGAGGTTTAGGTTTAGTTATGGGAGGAAGAAAGGTGGTAAATAAATATTAATTCTTCAATTAGCAATAATTTTAGTTTTTTCTAAAATTGCAGGAGATATAAGTGTAAAGTTAGGTCAACCCTCTGTTCTGGGTAAACTGTTGGTCGGTATCCTAATTGGACCTTCTGTTTTGGGTCTAGTAACTGAGACAGAAACATTAAAAGAATTTAGTCAGTTAGGTGTAATCTTGCTAATGTTTATAGCAGGATTGGAAACAGATGTAGATGAGTTTAAGCGAACTGGTAAGGCATCTACTTTTGTAGGTGTAGGGGGAATTGTTTTCCCATTATTAGTAGGATATTTGGCCGGAATATTGCTAGGACTCAGCACCATGCAATCTTGGTTTTTAGGTCTTCTACTTTCAGCTACAAGTGTAAGTATATCTGTCCAGGCCCTAAAAGAGATGAATCAATTAAAATCGCGTGAAGGTACAACAATCCTTGGCGCAGCCGTTATTGATGACGTAGTCGTCATTATTGCACTAGCATTTTTAATGAGTTTTGCCGGTGGAGACATTAATTTAAGTGTAGTTATACTAAAGAAAGTATTCTTCTTTGCTGGTGCTATCTTTGTTGGATGGAAAGTAGTACCTTGGTTCTTAAATCGTTTTTCATCATTAAAGGTGACAGAGGCAGTAACATCGTCTGCCTTAATCATTTGTTTTGTTTATGCTTATCTAGACGAATACACAGGCGTTGCAGCAATAATTGGAGCCTATATAGCAGGTGTATCTATTAGCGTAACCAAATTTAAGCATGAAGTATTTGAAAAAGTTGAAACCATTAGCTATTCAATTTTTGTTCCGGTGTTCTTTACGTCTATTGGAGTTACTGCTCAGTTTTCTGGCATTATGGACAATATCGGATTAATTGTTCTTTTAAGCATTGTTGCCATCTTAACTAAACTAATAGGTGCATTGGTTGGAGCAAAACTAGCTGGATTCAATTGGAACAGTTCCTTAGGGATTGGTTCAGCAATGATATCTCGAGGAGAAGTAGCTCTAATCATTGCAGCTATAGGACTTGAATCCAAATTATTGACGCAAGATATGTTTGCAATAATCGTCGTAGTTGTTTTAGTTACAACGATTGTTACTCCGCCTATGATGAAATGGTTCTTTAAAAGCGATTCTGAAGTAAAAAATATGACCTATACAGGTTAAATGTAATAATTCCTATAAATTGAAAAAGCCCATTGATTAATCAATGGGCTTTTTTTAAGGATTCTTACTTTTGTTTTTTTAACTTTCCAATTCCAAATTCTTTCGCTTCTTTGTTAAGAGCTTTAAGAAGGCTAATTGTCATTAGGATCATGACTATTGAAAAAGGAAGAGCAGCAATGATCATGGTGTTTTGTAGCGCCTGCAGTCCTCCCGAATAGAGAAGAACAAGAGCTATAGCCGTAAGTAACACACCCCAAATGACCTTTACGCTATTACTTGGATTTTGAGAACCATCCGTTGTCATCATTCCTAAAACATAAGTTCCTGAGTCAGCTGAAGTAATGAAGAAAGTGGCAACAAGGATAATAGCTAAGATTGATAAGACTGTTCCCATTGGATAGTTTGCAAACACACCAAAGAGTGATTCTTCTGTTGCTAACTTCGAAATAGAAGCAATTCCATCATGTTCGAGCAACATACCTGCGCTACCAAATGTAGAGAACCAAATAAAGCCGATAAGAGAAGGAATTAGTAACACGCATACGACGAATTCGCGAATAGTTCTTCCTCTGGATACTCGAGCAATAAAGATCCCTACGAATGGGGACCATGCAATCCACCATGCCCAATAAAAGATGGTCCAGCCATTGATCCAGTTGCGATTTTCTTCATTAAGTGGAGCTATACGAAAACTCATATTAATTAAGTTCTGAAGATAAGTGCCAATTGTATCTGTAAATAAATCTAGCGTAAATAGAGTCGGACCTAATATGAACGTTAATAGGAAAAGTACAAATGCAAGAATCATATTAGCATTACTAAGAATCTTAATCCCTTTTCCTAAACCCGTTAATGCTGAAACTATAAATAAAATAGTAACAACTAAAATAATAAGGAATTGACTTGTAAGATTTGAAGGAACGTTAAATAAATAAGATAATCCTCCGTTAATTTGGACAGCACCAAACCCAAGAGTCGTTGCGACGCCAATAACTGTTGCAATAACGGCAATAATATCAATTATTTTTCCTACTAATCCCTCTGCATGTTTTCCCATAACCGGTTTTAATGTAGCGCTAATCAAGCTCCGTTCGCCTTTTCTAAAGGTAAAGTAAGCTAATGAAAGAGCTATAATCCCATATATCGCCCATGCATGAATGCCCCAATGAAAGAAAGTAAACCTCATCGCGTCTTTCATTGCTTGATCTGTCCCCGTTTCCCCTGTTGGAGAGCTAATTGCATAGTGACTAATTGGTTCAGCTGTACCATAGAACACTAAGCCAATCCCCATTCCTGCACTAAAGAGCATGGCAAGCCAGGTTGGGCGTGAAAACTCAGGCTTATCCTCCTGTTTCCCAAGCTTAATCCGACCAATCGGGCTTGCTAATAAATACAAGCAAACGATAACAAACAACGTTACAACAATTAAGTAGTACCAGCCAAATGTATTCGTAATAGAATTTTGCAAGCTACTCGTTACATGTTCAAGTTTTGCAGGCATTGTAACTCCCGCAAGAACAAGAAGAGCCAGTATGGCTACTGAAATATAAAATACTATTGAAACTTTTTTCATGTTAAATTAAAAACTCCCATCTTTGATTCATTCGCAGAGGGCATTACTTCGATTGGAGAACATTAAAATATGCAAAACCAATTTAAACATTGAACTTTTTTATGAAGCAATAATAACTAACCCTTAAAGATTGCGTTAATAAGATATTTTGATTAAAGTATTTACACTTTACCTAATTCATCATTCGCGCTTGAGAAAACTTTGTAATTAAAAACACTCGATTTATCAATAAATCTATGAGCTTCTCCAAAGATTTCTTTTCCTTACACTTTAATTAATACTCTTCATCTTCTTTAAAATGTCGTTTATTTGTCTGTTTTTTATCTAGTGGAGATGTTGCTTTAGTGCACTTATTTCAGGGGGGGTTGTTAATGGGCATTTACTAGTATAACATTAACATAATGCAAATGTCTTGTTACCTAATACTTTTATCTTAATGATTCTTTAGACAAAATAAAAAAGCAACCTCGGCATTGGCTAAGCGAGGTTGCTTTTTTGTAAGGGTTTGCTCATACGTATCGGTTAGTATGAAACACCCTTAGGTTACCATGTTTCGTAATTAGAGACTATTTTTAATGTGTTGCTGAATATGAATAAAAAATGCACTTTTTATACATCGAATAAAGGTTGAATCCATTTACAGATGCTTGTCAAATCAAGGATGGATAAAAAGCTGCATACTCTGTAAAAAGTGGCTGTTTTGAACGCCTTGTCTCCCAAGGGTTCTTTTTTGTGGTGTGTTCCGGAAATAGGTTTTATGGTAACTAGAAGACTTATAGTATATAGGCTGTAATAGGGATATTACAAAGAAAAGAGTAGGGAGTGCTAAAGTGTCTGTTGAAAGAGATAATATGATTAATTCTTTAAGGGAAAATGTTATTCCTACTTTGAGAGATCGTGGTTTTAAAGGTTCCTTTCCTCATTTTTATCGGAAACTGGAGGATCGTGTTGATTTGTTAATGTTTCAATTTACTGCTTGGGGTGAAGTTCTCTACGTAGAGGTTTCTAAATGTTCTCCAGGAGGTCATATAGATGTATCTGAAACGTTTTATACACCTAACAAGGTAAAGGTCTATAATATTGATACCGCCCATAGACAAAAATAGTGAATGTTTATGTACAAATTAATAACTTCCAAAATATATATATTTATATTCTAAATAGTTTTTGTATTCAAAAAATTATGTTGACAAATTGGGTAGATGGATATAATATTGCATGTAATTAAATAATAATAAGCAAAGATTGGAAATAGTAGAAGGATGTATAAACTTTTCAGAGAGCCGATGGTTGGTGAGAATCGGTAGTTATTGCCTTTGAACTCGTCCAAGAGCTACTCCCTGAATATTATAAGTAGGGGATGTCGGTTTTCTACCGTTATGAAGATAGGTGGTGATAGCTGCCGAAAATGAGTGGATTAATTATGTAATGATTAATCAATTAGAGTGGTACCGCGAGCAACGCCTCGTCTCTATATTTTTATAGAGACGGGGCTTTTTTTATATATTAATATGATAAAGGAGTGTTTCTGAAATGACGAGAAAAATTTGGATGTTTGATACGACTTTAAGAGATGGCGAGCAAGTTCCGGGGGCTAAGCTGAATCTATATGAGAAACTAGAAGTAGCACAGCAACTAAAGAAGCTGAAAGTCGATATTATCGAAGCTGGTTTTCCTTCGTCTTCAGCTGGTGATTTTAATGCTGTGAAAGAAATTGCTATGAAAGTAGGAAATACAGACGATACAATCATCACAGCGTTAGCAAGAGCAGTAAAAGCTGATATTGATGCTGTTTATAATAGTGTGAAATATGCTAAGAAACCGTTAATCCATATAGTTTTAGGCGCTTCAGACATTCACGTGGAAAAGAAGTTTGGAAAATCGAAAAGTCAAATTTTAGACCTCGGTGTTGATGCAGTAAAATATGCAAAAACACTTCTACCAGACGTACAATATTCAACGGAGGATGCGTCGCGCTCCGATTTTGAATATTTATGGGCAACGATTGAAGCTGTTGTAAAGGCAGGGGCTACCATTATTAATGTGCCCGATACAGTCGGCTATGCCGAGCCGGAAGAGTTTGGTGAACTAATCTTTAAAATAAATAATCGCTTGAAAAATTTGAATGATAAAGTGCTTTTAAGTGTCCATTGTCATAATGATCTCGGAATGGCAACTGCGAATACGTTAGCTGCAATTAAAAATGGGGCAGATAAAGTTGAGTGTACGATAAATGGCATTGGTGAGCGTGCAGGCAATGCTGCACTAGAAGAGGTCGTGATGGCAATTAATACGCGTTCATCAGTTTATAACGCGTACACAAATATTAATACAAAAGAAATTATGAATACATCTAGATTGGTAAGTAGTTTAATGGGATTAGATGTACAAGTAAACAAAGCTATTACAGGTGATAATGCTTTTGCTCATTCTTCAGGTATACATCAAGACGGTTTATTAAAAGCAAGAGATGCTTACGAAATCATTAGCCCGATTGAAGTTGGTCTAGATGATATGGAACTTGTTCTAACCGCCCGTTCTGGGCGTCATGCGGTAAAAAATGCCCTTGAATCATTAGGCTTTAATGAGATGACTAACATACAATTTGAAGGGATATTTGAAGCTTTTCTTGAATTGGCAGATGCAAAAAAAGAAGTATATAATCATGATTTATATGTCATCGTTGAGAACTATTATGCAAAAAATGATATTCATAGCCAGGATATGACGCACTATAGTAATCATTTTTATGAACTAATGGACTTGCAAGTGATTAGTAACACAAACTTCCCATCTGCAAGTGTAAAGATTAAAAAGAGTGATCAAATATTGAAAAGCAGTGCCGTCGGTTCTGGCCCAATTGATGCTTTGTATTCTGCTATTACAGAAATTAGTGATTTAGATATTAAATTGATTGAATATAATATTAGCAGTGTATCAAGAGGGAAGGAAGCACTAGGGAAAGTGAAGATTCAAGTGGAATATAGAGGAGAAAAGTATGTTGCCAAAGCAACAGACACGGATGTTATGAAAGCAAGTGCATTTGCGTATATCAATGCTGTAAACAGTATTGTGATTGATACTTTACTTCCGATTGAATAGATAAAAAGGTAATATTTAAAGTGATATACTTAGTTTATTACGTCAATTAGAAATTCCTTGGTATTAGCATTTGTCTTCTGATTTATTGCCTGAAAACATGCTATAAAGAGTGAGAGTAAAAAGCTGCATATCTGATAAAAAGCACTCTACCGAGAATCCTACTAGTTTAGAATCGCTACTTAAGTATGCAAACTACTCTTCACTATTCGTTGACCTTGTTCATACTCCATATAATAAACGAACATCCTGGATATACACGCCTCGAATTGCCCTTTATTGGGGATTCTTAAAGGAAGAAATGATATTGAAAGAACAATATGACGGAATTATTTGGATTGAACGTATCACGCCAGCTAAAATTATTTAAGATTTTGGAGCGATAATTATGCGTATAGACTCCTTCTTTTACTAGAAAAAATAAGTAAAAGCAGAATATCATAGATGATATTCTGCTTTTTATCAAATTAATTTGTAATATTATGAATTATTAACATTCATTTTCCTACATTGTTCGATAAGGCATAAACGTTCCACCCCAAAAATAGCTCACAAGAACGAGAAGTACGGCAAATAAAATGAACAAGAACCACCCTCTAGCATATATGCTTGATGCCTATTTGTTTTGTGTTTTTTCTCTGTATTTTCGTTGGACATCATGATGTTTCGATATTTTTTTCATTTCCATCTTCCTCTCGAATATTAAACAAACAATTGGAGACCATGCTATAAAACATAATATACATCTTCTACTTAATGCTTTCTGTTAGGTTAAAGTAACCTTGATATTAGATTCCTAAAGGCCTTAAGGGATCAGTGAGCTATTATTCTTTTCTTCTTTGCTATTTATATCCATTGTCACTTCTAACAAGAAGAGTAGAAAGACAGCTACGAGCTCAGTTATAAAGGAAATATTAATGCTTCTAATTAATTCATCAGCAGTATGTATAGAAATCCAAGAAAAGCTACAGTCGATGACCAATCTCACGAGAAATTTGTTTTTTGAATTTTTAATTTGCTGGGAAAATATATTAATAAGGAATATGGATAGTAAATCAACTACAAATCCAATTATAAAAAACAGTAATAGAAATATTAGGAGAGATTGAAATGAGTCGTATTGTACTCCAAATATTTTAAACAAACCAAAAAATCCAAATACAAATGCTCCTAGCATCGATGAAACGGCAACAATAACAATTGTAGTTATAAAAATAACAGTCAATGCTTTAGTGAAAAATTTATATGTATCGCGAGAGGGGCCAGTTTTTTTGGCTTTCAAGGTAAACATTCACATCCCTTGCTGCTAATTTTTTTCAGTGTATTTATCCTAGCCAATTGTGTGTATAAGCCAGTATGCCTAAGAAGCACCAATTCCAGCTCCAAATAAAGTAGCCCGACTAGTTTTAATTTATTTTTATCATAAGTCATAAAAAATTCTAAAGAGACACTTCTTTCTTTACTTTTTGTAACAACATCTATGTACTACATATAACACTCCTATTACTCTATAGAGTTACATGTATCTACTTTGGTGCTAGTAAATAGTTAAACTTCCTTTAGGAATGGGCTGCTTATTATGGTATATCTTGAAGTAAGGCTCTTATAAGAGATTTCTGTAAAATTATTTCTTTTCTCTAATAAAAGTGTGTGATTTTTATTGTCTTTTTCTGTTAAGGAGTACCCTTTCTTTTTCACCATTTCGATGTACGTATCTAAATGTCCTCTAGGTACTATATACATAATGTTATTATCAACATCCGTCGTTTCAGCTATATCCTTATCTTTAAATTCTAATTGGTACATCGCTTTAGCATTTGCTATAGGTCTAGTGTCACCAAAGATATGCTCCCAGTTAATAAAAATAACAGAGAGTACTATAATGGTTGATATAAGAATAGCTAAAAACAATACCAAAATCTTTTTTATTTTATCCATTATTTCGTTCCTTTCAGAGGTACTTCCTTTTGCATTTTTTCTTCTTACTAACATCTTTTTTATACTTTGCCTTTACATCTGTTCCTAGATTATATTTCTAAAATGCATAGCGAGAGTTACTTACTAATGCCATTTAGGAAATAAACATATACAATTATTACATAAATTAGTAAATATTTAAATTTATATTTTTAAAATATATTTAATCCTATTTTTTCTTTTAAAGATCTCTTGTTTTACAGGCACATAAATAAGAAATGCATCATTTTGCATGCACTGCTTATTTTTTGTATATTGTTTCGTAAGCTACATATACAATGAACAAAGCTATGAAAGTAGTTCCTATTTCTATAAATGATCCGCATATTATACCTTCAACACATAAGGAAAAGATACTCCCACAGTTGACACCCCTATATATAACGGTGTTAAAGTATATGTTTATATCTGTCTTTCTAGTTACCATAAAACGGCTTATAAGAAACATTAGCTATTATAAATAATCTATAGGATTGTTGTTTTGAACGTAGCCATAAACTTTTATAACATTATCTTTTGTTTCTCCTGGTACGTTAATTGTTCTAAGTGTATTTATCACTTGATCCTTCTCTTCAAGGTTTTTGACTTTTATTTCTAACTATTCAATGATTTTATAATTACCTTTAAAATGATAAAACCAATCTCCATCCCAATCACTTATATACTTAGTTTTGACATCTTGTACTCTCCAAATTGTATGTATAGAACAATCATTCATTGCAATTTTAATTTCTTCCCATTTAATGTTATTCATTGCTGATTGATATTCATAAAACCTCATGATAAAAGCACTCCCTTAGCTACCATAATCACCATTACAGAAAACAAAAAACCCTTTATCGTATATAGGATAAAAGGGGGTTGCTTACCTATAATTATTTTCTACCAGTGCTCCCAAATTATCTATTTATTTATCTATCAGTTAATACAAAACATGTTATCGAAATAAATAAGCTGAGAAATAAAACTGCCTTATTTCTTAGCTTATCAAACTGCGTATTTAATTTAGCTTTTTCTTTCCTTATCCTAATACACAATGAAATTTTAAAAACATATGTAAGGTTAATCTAATCTACGTTTTTTTAAAACAAAGAATGTCACCACGTTTATTGGAATTGTGTTAAAGAAGGTCCTAAAAGGAAATACCGACTAATTCCTTCTAGGGCCTTTATTATAAAAAAAACATAAAAAATAATAAATCTGCCCGAACGTACGTATTCAGCATTAAAATCCTTTGTTACGATTTGTCTTGACCAAGAGGTTAATTATATAGATTGAGCAGTAAACGGAGAGGAGAACGATATGTCTAAATTGTTGTATAAAATAGGTGGTTGGTCTGCCAGAAATAAATTTAACGTCCTTGGTGGTTGGATCATTATAATGATTGCCATCCTAGGAATTGCTTTTTCCATGAAACCGGCGTTCAGTGAGGAGATGACCATCCCAGGAACAGCTTCTGAAAAAGCTGCTGATATCATTTCTAAAGAATTTCCATCTACACCTAATGTTGGGTCGATACGGATGATTTTCGGTGCTGAGGGGAAAGACAAACTTAATTCGAAAGAGGCTCAAAAAGCTATCTCGGATGCACTTGATAAAATATCGCAGGATAAATCAGTAAAATCTATTGCAAATCCTTATGAAGTAGGCACCATCAATAGTGAGGGCACTGTTGCATATGCTGATATTACTTATAAAGAAAAAGCTGAAAATATAACTAAAAAATCTAAAGAACTAGTAAAAGACAGTGCCAAGATGACAAAAAATCAAGGTATTCAAACAGAATTAAGTGGAGATATTACAGCTTTTAAACTTGAGATTGGTGGCATATCCGAAGTAATTGGAATCGTTATGGCATTCATCGTGTTGGTTGTCATGTTCACTTCATTTTTGATAGCAGGATTACCGATTTTCACAGCATTGATTGGATTAGCTACAAGCTTAGGAATTACATTCTTAGCTACTAATTTCTTTAATATCTCGTCCATAAGTATGACGCTAGCGATTATGATTGGTTTAGCAGTCGGTATAGACTATGCATTATTTATTTTCTCTAAGCATAGACAACAGCTGTCCGAAGATATGGATATTCATGAATCAATTGCCCGAGCAACGGGAACAGCTGGAGGAGCCGTTGTATTTGCTGGTTTGACTGTAATGGTAGCGCTCTGCGGCTTAACAGTAGTTGGCGTACCATTTCTCGCAGTCATGGGATTAACGGCAGCTATCAGTGTTTTAATGGCTATGCTTATCTCTATCACGTTAGTTCCAGCTGTTCTAGCTTGGATAGGGAATAGGATGAAACCTAATCAGAATGTGTCAGGTGTTTTTCGATTTATTACAAAGGGAGGGGAAAAGAGACAGGGGCAATCAACTAACTGGTGGGGAAGATTTCTCAGACGTCAGCCATTGTTGATTACTATTATTAGTATTTTGCTTCTATTAACTATTAGTGTACCTGCTCTTCATCTAAGACTCGGTCTTCCAGATGACGGCATGAAGGCTGAAGGTACGCCAGAAAGGCAAGCCTATGATTTAATGGCAGAAGGGTTTGGTAAAGGAGTTAATGGCCCCCTTGTTGCGTTGATTGATGTATCTAATACAAGTGAAAATAAAACAGATGCGATTAATAAAATTGCTAAGAAACTAACAGAATTAGACAATGTGTCTAGTACAACTTCCCCGGTACCAAGTGAAAGTGGAAACTACGCAATTGTCAATATTACTCCTAAAACCGGACCTAATGATGAAGAGACGACAAACTTAGTACATGATATAAGAGATATTACAGCATCAGATAGCAAAAATAGCCCACACATATATGTGACGGGTATGACTGCAATTAATATTGATATAGCTGAAAAACTAAATGATGCTATACCGTTGTTTGCCGGTTTAATTGTAGGATTTGCTTTGTTATTACTGATAGTTGTATTCCGATCTCTACTCGTTCCCCTGACTGCAGTACTAGGTTTCCTATTAACTATGACAGCTACGTTAGGGTTTGCAGTCTTCGTTTTACAGGATGGTTATTTGGATAAATTATTCGGAATTCCAGCAGAAGGGCCTATTTTAGCTTTCTTACCTATTCTTGTAATAGGTATCTTGTTTGGTCTTGCTATGGACTATCAAGTCTTCCTTGTTAGCCGTATGCGAGAGGAATATGTGAACACAGGGAATGCGAGAGAATCTGTTCAAGCAGGTATCAAGTTCAGTGGTCCTGTCGTTACGGCTGCTGGCTTAATCATGATTTTCGTATTTGCGAGCTTTATATTCGCAGGAGATGTAATGATTAAATCAATGGGATTGGCTCTCGCCTTTGGTATCCTATTTGATGCTTTTATTGTTAGATTGACCATCATTCCAGGTCTTATGATACTAATGGGAAAAGCATCTTGGTACTTACCAAAATGGTTAGATAATATTATTCCAAATGTTGATATTGAGGGCCATGGTCTAGACGAATTATTAAAAAAAGAAAAAAATAAAGAAGAAAAAAAGCATAGCTTAAGATATGATAAGTAAAAAAAGACTTCTACTTTATGTAGAGGTCTTTTTTTGTTTCGTCTTTTACCTTATCGGTTTATTTTATAAATGAATGATACCTGATTGAATGGCTACAACTACAGCTTCCGTTCTTGAATCAACCCCTAATTTATTGTAGATACTGGTTAATTTAGACTTTACTGTTCTCTCTGCAATCCCTATGTCATAAGCAATTTCCTTACTTGTAGAACCACGTGCGATGGCTTGTAAGATAGTCATTTCTCTTGGTGTTAACATGACTTTAGATTTACTTTGCTCTTTTAGAAGTTTTGTTTTATAGTTTTGAATTCGCTCTGTAATCTCAGGTTGTAGCAAAGTCTCTCCTCTAATGGCTGAATCGATGGATTCGAATAAATTCTCTATGCCTGTATCCTTTAATAAATACCCTTTAGCTCCTGCCTCGATTCCTTTCATCATCAATTGATCCTCGTTATAGGTAGTAAGGATAACGATAGGAATTTCAGGGTTTGTTCTTCTGAGTTCCGTAATAGCTTCTAGTCCACTCATGACTGGCATATACAAGTCCATTAAAATGACATCTGGCTTTAGTTTTTCTACTAGATCAATAGCTATTCTCCCGTTTTCAGCTTCCCCTACAATTACATATTTATCACTTGTTTCAATAAGTAATTTAAGACCCTCTCTCACTACCAGGTGATCGTCTACAATTAATATTCTATGTTGCATTTACTCAGCTCCTTGCAGTGGGATGTTAATTTGTACATTTGTTCCTTTATTCTCCTCGCTATCAATGTCCACTTTTCCTCCTATAATACGAACTCTTTCTTGAATACCTAACAATCCATAGTGGCTCCCATTATTTATTTTCATATCAGTATTAAAACCAATCCCATCATCTTTGACTGAAACGAAAAGAACTTTTTCCTTTTCCTCAATTCTTATCCAAACATTTGTGGCTTTCGCATGACGCGCTATATTTGATAAACACTCGCTTATAACACGCAGGGAGTGTTCTGATATCGTACTGGAAAGCTGTTGCATAACTCTAAATTCAAAATGACATTCTAGTCCGGTTGCGGCAGTAAAATACTGTACTTCCTCTATAATAGATTGTTGGAAATCATACTCTTCCTTAGTATGCAGGCGTAAATTATCAATCGTTAATCTTGCATCAGCTAATAATTCACTCACTCTCTTCATAGATTGCACGACAATTTCTTGGGCTTTTTTGTCATTCCCTTTAGTGAGATGAACATTTGTTGCTTCTAATTGCATTTTTAGTCCAGCTAACCCTTGTGCCAATGTATCATGTAAATCCCTTGCCATCCTTTGACGCTCATTATGTAAGGTTAGCCGTTCAACTTGTTGGTGAGCCAATTCAATTTCTTCTAACATATACTGTGTTCGTATTCTCGCATTAACTTGGTTAAAAAATATAACAGCATAAGCCACAATAACCACCATGATAGGTAGTGTAATAATCAAAAATGTATCAAGAATTTTACCTGGGACCATAACTAGCGTGTTTATAGTGAATAAAACAAGAATCATCAAAAATAGATAGTTTTTTTTGCGTCCCGCGGTTCCTATTGCTTGGCCAACTAATAAAGGATAAAGAGTAATGATTATTAGAGGGATATCTTGCGTAAAAAAGGCGCTGATATATACAATGAATGATTGTAAAACGAAGTACAACCAAAACTTACCTGGTAAAAACAAATTAGAATAACAATAGATAGTCGTAAAGAGTACAATGAGTATTGTAAAAATTACATATTGTTCGATTACAGGCGCAGTGTTAATTTTTAATATTAAAGATATAGTATAAGCTATTACTATCCATATTAATCCAGGTAATCTTGCAGCCCTCATATTGTTATATTCTTTCTCATTCGGTGTCCTAACATAAGACGTATTATTCATAACTATTCACTTCCTTTAGTAATAAACATAATATAAATTCTCTCCTTATATATGCCCTTAAGGGCAATCAAAATTTATATTATTAATACTCAGAATCTTAGTCAAAGTCATATAAAGTTATTGAGAAGATAAAAAATGAAAAATGGAACAAATCTAATAGTAACCTCTTGTAAGTAGTATACAATATGTATTTCTAGTTACCATAATCACTCTTTCCGGAAGACACTATAAAAAAGAACCCTTGTCGCAGAACGGTTCCGTGAACTGCGCCCCAATTGTTAGACATAATCTAACCAATTGGAGGCGCAGTTCTTATGAAGAGATTTTCAGAAGAAGAGAAACTAATGGCTGTGAAAAAATACTTATCTAATCAAGGGTCTTTTAAAAGAATCGGAGATTCTATAGGGGCAGATGAAGGAGATGTGCGCAGTTGGGTTCAACGCTTTCAATATCATGGGAACGAAGCGTTTAAAAATTCCTATGCAAGGTACTCAGTAAAAGATAAACTAGATGTACTCACCTATATGAAAGAACAGGGTACGTCAATAAGAGAAACAGCTGCTATCTTCAATATTAAATCTAGAAGAACGCTTAAAAGGTGGCAAACTCTTTATGAGAATGGTGGTATTGATGCCCTAAAACCTAAGGGAAAGAGGCGTCCATCCTTGAAGAAGATAAAGAATAAACAAGAAAACCCTACTACTCAATCAATTGATGCTCTACAAGCTGAGCTAGAATATTTACGTGCAGAGAATGCTTATTTAAAAAAGTTGAAGTCCTTAGTTCAGAAAACATCTCTACACGAGAAAAAGCAGAAGTAGTACACGAACTAAGGAAACAATTTGACTTAAAATTACTACTACTTGTATCTAACCTTGCGCGCAGTACCTATTATTATTGGGTAAATGCTTCTTCCAATCGTATTGATAAATATGGAGATATGAAAAACCTTATCCAAGATATACTTCATCATCATAAGGGACGTTATGGATATCGTCGTATTACGCTAGAACTTAGACGCCAAGGCTATGTACTAAATCATAAAACTGTACGTCATTTAATGAAAGAAGTAGGATTAAAATGTTTAGTTCGAGTGAAAAAATATCGTTCTTATAAAGGAAATGTTGGAGAAACAGCCCCTAATGTCCTGCAGCGTGATTTTCAAGCTACTCAGCCTAATCAAAAATGGGTAACAGATGTGACAAAGTTTCACCTGTTTGGCAAAAAGCTTTATTTATCCCTATACTGGATCTTTTTAACGGTGAAATTATCTCTTATCACATTGAATCAAAGCCTATCTATCCTTTGGTAGGTAAGATGCTTGATCAAGCATTAAAATGCTTAAAACAGGGAGAAAAAGTCATTCTCCATTCAGACCAGGGTTGGCACTATAGAATGTCGAAGTACAAAAAAGCACTCCAACAAAATAATATTATTCAAAGTATGTCCCGTAAGGGTAACTGTCTAGATAATGCCGTCATAGAGAATTTCTTTGGCTTATTGAAGTCAGAGCTTTTATACCTTCAACAATTTAAAGATATGGACCATTTTGAGAGAGAGCTAAAAGAATATATACATTACTACAATAACATTCGAATTAAGGAAAAATTGAAAGGCATGAGTTCAGTCGAATACCGTACTCATGCCAACTACGTTGCTTAAATATTAATTGTCTAACTTTTTGGGTTCAGTTCATCCGCCGAGGGTTCTTTTTCCGGAGTATGCAATTTTTTATACACCCTTGATATGACGGCATTTACTCGATACCCAAGTGGGAGGCGGATGTATAAAAAGTGCACGTTTTATTCATATGTTAATTTTTAAAAAAATAGTATTTTCAGGTAAAATTACCTCTTTTTTTTAGTACACTTTCACAGGATATTCTGATAATATTCAAAATTGAGATGATGATACATTAACGGATTAATCTGTTAAATAATCGAAAAAGAAACCCCTATCTAATGTGCCCGTTAGATAGGGGTTTCTTTTTATAGTTATGTAGCAACATATTAAAAATAGCCTCTAATTACAAAACGTGGTAATCTCCTTATGTCTCATACTTCGGATACGTATGAACAAATCCTTACAAAAAAGCAACCTCGTTCATTGGCCAATGCCGAGGTTGCTTTTTATTTTGTCAACAACCGTAATTAACCTACTCTTTTATACGAAACACCGTGATCATTCACTTTTACAATATTTTTTGCCCGCCTTTCCATTAATAGGTTCGGTTATTACTGTTTTAACATGAATTACAGAGATGAATAAATAAAAAGAAGCTAACGCTATTTTATAGTTATTTTTACGAAATTATGAAACTTTTTCCATTTACGAACGTACTACTTGTAGGTGGTGAAGGGTTAAGAACAAATGACCCTGTAATAAGAAAAATTAAATTTAGTTTTTATAATGAAAACATACTTCGAGGTGAATACATGAGTAATCAAACAGTATTAGACATTAAAGAATTATCGAAAGTTTACAAAGGTGAAAAGTACAAAGTAGAAGCACTAAAAGATATCTCATTTCAATTATATCAAGGAGAAATGGTTGCTATAATGGGGACAAGTGGTTCAGGAAAAAGTACGCTCTTAAACATTTTAGGTGCGCTAGATGAACCTACAACGGGATCTATTAAAGTAAATGGAAATTATTCAAAAGAAATGTTCCAGGAACCTCAAGCCTCGTTATATAGAAGGGACAATATTGGTTTTATCTTTCAGTCCTTTCATTTGCTCAAAGATTTAACCGTGGAGGAGAATATTGCCCTTCCCTTAATTTTAAAAGGAGTAAAAGAAACACTAACTACGTCAAAGGTAAATCAAGTGATGGAACTTATGGGGCTAACAGAATGGAAATCTCATCGACCTATTCAGCTTTCAGGTGGCCAACAACAGCGTGTAGCTATAGGAAGAGCTATTATTACAGAACCTCCTATCATCTTAGCTGATGAACCCACTGGAAATTTAGATTTTAATACATCTGTAGATATTTTAAATGCTTTAGTGGATACAAAAACAAGGCTTAAACAGAGTATTTTGTTAGTCACGCATGATCCTTACGTGGCAACATATGCAGATCGTGTGCTATTTTTTCATGATGGTCATATCGTAGATGAATACAAGTGTAATACGCACAATGATTTAGAATATATTTTGGAGAAGTTTAAACTGATTACGAAGAGGCAAGTAGTATGAAATCATTAAAAGGACTTGCATTTAGACTTTTTCGTACCAATAAATTTATTGTGTTTTCCTCCATACTCAGTATTGCTATTGCAGCCATGCTGACTTTAAGCATGGTGTTATTTTCATTTAACGCTCAAAGTACTCTAAAACATGAATTAAAGCAAATGTATGGGGATATCGATTTATCCGTGGGGTTTAATATCGATCAAAGTAAAGTTGTTTCGCCTAGCTTAACAGAACGAATATCAAAAAATAAGAACGTGGAGCAACTATCTAGAGTATCAATTACACATGTTACCCTAGATAAGATTAAATCTTCTACCTACACAGCAGGTGTAGAAAACAGTGACTTGGCAAAGAGTCGTTATCATTTTAAACAGTTTTTAAACGATGATTCTATAGCGATGAACAAAGCGCTAGCTAAAACATTACACGCTAAGGTCGGAGACAAAGTGTCTATTCAAGGTCACTCCGTTACCTTAGTAGAAGTCATAAATGACCTTGATGCTACAGGTATTGCTCCTGATATGATCCTAATGAATCAGAAAACAGCCAAAGAGTACAAAAGATTAAATGAGCATGTACATGCAGATGCTACCTACTTATTAATTAAAGCAAAAAAGGGGACGAACGTATTAACATTGTCGAATCAAATCAAATCGTATGATAAAGATTTAAGAATCGATGTAGCAGAGCAAGATCCATTTGTTAAGAGTAATCTCCAATCCTTACAAGTGTTTGTTATTGTATTATCCTTCCTAGTATTAATAGTGACTTCACTCTTAATTATTTCTAATTTCGAGTTACTACTTTATAAAATGAAAAATCAATTTGCTATTATGCGCTCATTAGGGGCCACCACAAAGCAAATAAGCCAATTAATTTTTACTCAAAGTGTCATTATTAATCTTTCAGGTATATGCATGGGCCTGTTAGGAACTTTTTTAAGTCAAAAATACGTTTATGCATGGATGGGCAAATTCTTTAAGATTTCTTCATCTCCAACACAGTTTCATTTAGGAATTGCACTTATTATTGCTTTATGTAGCTTTATCATCATTCAATTTTTTTTATTGATACCATCTTATAGAAGCGCGAAAATATTACCTCTTAAGGTTATGCAGAAAAATGAGCGTTTAGATTTTGGCTATTCTAAAGCTAGAGTCATTCTTTTTAAGATTTTGATAGGTGTATCTTTATTCTTACTAATAGCTAGTCAAGTGCTGCCAACTAGGGGTGAGTATGGGGTCTTTTTCCTACTAATAGCTGCTGTTTTTGTCCTACTGGCGTTCTTTATTATTTTCCCTGTATGGTTACCCAAAATTTTAGAAAGAATATTGCCTTTTGGTCAAAAAATATTTGGTCGGGAATATTACATAGCGATTAAAAATTTAATCCCTCAAGTCAAAAAAAATACACTGATTGTTTTAACAATAAGCTCCTTAATGATTATTGCTGTGTTTGGATCCGTTACCCTAAGGACCATACAAGTAAATGAACAGGAGAGTTTAAAAAATGATTTTCGAACTCCTATTGTTGTTGAAACTCGACTTTCTAATACAAAAATAAACGCTAGAGAATTGACTAAAGTGGTTGAGAAATTACCGGATGTAAAGTCCGTCAGTAATTTTAGTACTCAAGGACAGGCAGAGTTACAGGTGAAGGATAAATACGTAGATATGGATTATGCAGTGGTTGACCTAAAAAGATTACAAGCACAAGGGCTAATGTCTCAATTAAAAAGAAAATCTGCTGATAATAGCTTGATTATATCTGAACGTTTTGCCAAACAAAATCATTTAAAAGTAGGGCAAACCGTTCAAGTAGGAGAGTTTTCTAACACAACGCAAGCTGTTGAACCAAAAGGCAGTTATAAAGTTGCTGCAATAGAAAAGAAGATGATTGGTAGTGCTGACGCCTATGTAGACTGGAATAATGGAAGATTAATGGCCGTCGATTTTTATTCGCTTTACGTAGATTCTGCACATATAAAAGATGCAGTCAATGAGCTTGAGGGAATAAAGAGTCAGTTCCCAGAACTTAAAATCAGTAACTATGAACAATCCGTTAAACAAGCTACATCTATGTTTTATCAACGTTGGGGTATTTTTATAGTAGTAATAGCAACTTTAGTCGTCTGTACAATGGTTGGGGTATTTAATTCGCTGGCTAATAATATCTACTCAAAAAGAAAAGAATATGCTGTATTGCGTACAATGGGTGTTAAACCTAAAGGAATTCGAAATATAATCCTTTCACAGGTTACTACCTATATCATCATTGGATTAATTATAGGAATAGTATTAGGGATTATATTGACCTATGTTTTACTACTCGTAGATCCTGGAAAGTTAATTATCGACTATAAAGTACTAGCAGCAGTTATTGTAACGATGATTACGTGTAGTACCATTTTATTTACTTATTTGGGTAATAAAATTGGAAACCAAAATATCTCTTTAGAAATAACTAATGACAATAAATAAAAGGCAATTCTCTCTATAAGGAAAAAGGGGTAGAAGAGGTTCTGCCTCTTTTTCATATGTAGATCATGGTATTAGATATTAATCAAATGAGTAATTATAAGCAAAATAAAGTAGGTAATTTATATGATAAAAAGGAAAAGGTTGTTAATTCTATTTACCGTATTAATCTCTATTGTAATTATCTTTTTTATACTCAAAGACGATGGAGAAATCAAAAGAGATAATATAGAAATAGGATATAAGACAAATGATGAATCTCAAGAAATTATTGACCCACAAAATAAAGTGGACCGAAATAAGAAGTTAATTGTCTCTACACATTTTAAAAGCACTTCAGGAAAAGAAAAGCAAAATAAAAAGTTTGTACTAAAATTGGCTACTATCAAGGATAGGGGCAATGTTTTAATGGAAGAAACTATTCCTAATGACGAGGGTACTTCAGGTTATGAATTTCAAATTAGTCCAGGGAAATTCCCTGCAGGGAAGTACCAATTTTCTTTGTATAGAGATAATAATTTGAGCGTAGAAAAAGTCTTTATATTCAAATGATAGAGAATATATCGTCCGTAAAAGTATACCTTTACGAACAATTTGTGTATATAAAAAATCTATTATTTTTATCGTTCATTTAGGTTTAAAGAGAATTTACGAACGCCCCCTTGAAGATACAGACTTTTACGAACTAGTTTTATGAACAATATAATTATTCATTTAAATTAATTATAAAAAATGCAAAAGAAGAGGCATCGTCTAAATATATTAGAAAACTCACAAAAAGAGTCTTTGACTCATAAGAAGTAAAGACTCTTTTTGTATTTGTTTTATTTAAGATAATTAAAGTGAACTTATTATTTATTTATTTATTTATTTAACCTCGTTGATCTAGAAGTAATTTGCTCTTTGTTTTTAAATAAGTTAACTCCATAACCCAAAAGGCCTCCAATGATTGCTGGGAATATCCAGCCTAATCCGATATGGTAAAGAGGGAGGTAGTAAGTAAATAATTGATCGATACCAGAGATGTGTAAGCCAAAATCATTTAATCCGTCTACTAGGCTTACAACAAACGTTAAGAATAGGCTACCTTGGTATACCTCAGCACATCCTTTAAATAAAGAATGAAGGAATGTCAAAAAGATTAGAACAATTGCTAATGGATAGAGAACTGTTAAAACAGGTACTGAAAAAGAAATTAATTGATTTAATCCGACATTTGCGATTATTGCGCTAAATATGGATAGGCTAATCGCAATTTTCTTATAAGAAATAGATGGTAATAATTTATGGAAATAAGAAGAGCATGCAGTAATAAGTCCTACGCTAGTTGTCAGACAAGCTACTGTAATCATAAAGCCTAGCAGTACGCCTCCGTATTCTCCAAAATAATAATTAGATACTTTTGCTAAGACCGCACCTCCGTTATCTAAATGCCCAAGCTTTTCTACACTTGAAGCACCCATATATGAAAGGGCAGAATAGATAGTTGCAAGAATAATAGCAGCAATTCCCGTAGCTTTTAGGCAAACAGTTATAATTTGCTTCTTTGTTTTAGCGCCTTTCTCTTTAATTGCATTGATAATAATGATTCCGAAAACGAAAGATGCAAGAGTATCCATTGTTAGGTATCCTTCTTGGAATCCATTAAAAAAAGAGTTTGTTACATATTTTTCTGTAGGTGCTTGAAATTTTCCAATAGGATGAATAAAAGCTACTAGAACTAGAATTCCAATGAATGTTAATTTAATTGGTGTTAAGAATTTTCCGACAATATCGACAATTTTCGCCGGATTGAGAGAAAAAAAGCATGTAATACTGAAAAATATAATAGTAAATATGAGTAAAGCTATAGAACTAGAGCCTTCAGAAATGAAAGGTTTAAGTCCAATTTCAAAAGAGACATTACCTGTTCGTGGGATAGCAAATAAAGGTCCAATAGCTAGATAAAGAACAGTTGTAAATACTAAACCAAAGATAGGATGTACGCGACTTGCTAATGATTGTAAATCTTCCTTTCCGGAGAATCCAAAAGCTAGTACACCAAGTAAAGGCAAGCCTACTCCAGTAACTAAAAAACCCGCATTTGCTGACCAGATATTTGCTCCCGCTGACTGACCAAGCATGGCAGGGAATATTAAATTTCCAGCTCCAAAAAATAATGCAAATAACATTAAACCAATGATTACTATAAAAGAAAACGGTACTTTGTTTGACACGGTGAAACCCCCATTAATAATATTCTTCATAAAAAATTAAATTTTCAGATAACTTTAATTGCAAATAACTTATCTTTTTTGTATTATAAACAGTCAAATTACATATTTCAATATAAAAAATAAACTTTTTTGAAAAAATTTAAAGAATTATTAATTTTCCGTTTGTTATCTATTAATAAAATAAAAATAATATTAAAAATAAAAATCTTTATTCGAATTGCGTACATTAAGTAGTTTAATACGGATATTTTTTTTGAGAAGACCATAAATAATATTCAAAACGCGTATATTATTCTGTTAATTAATGAGATTTAATTACATGCAAGAAAGTTTATAAATATAGTACTACGAAACTTATAAAGCTTTTGAAAATGGGCTGAACATCAAAAGTAAAATCAATTATTTAATATCTATAAAATACATAATAAATTTTATAGATACTGAAAAGACCTTATTAATATATTAATTAAGGTCTTTTTATGATTATTTCTTATTCCGATTAAAGCCAACGATGTATATTACTTTCAAAGCACTTGATTTGACCTTATCTTTTTCTTTTGAATCCAAAACTCACTATATAAGCTATTGCTAATGAGATAAAAGCAGCACTACTGATTTTTAGGTAAGAAACCTCTAAAGCCCAAGGGCCATATTTCTTTATATTTAAATGATACATAGACCACCACTGTCAATTTTCACCTTTAAAAAATGAGAAGATAATCCATAAAAGAACTAAAAACAAAAACCATGATAAAAAGATAATATAATTAAGCATTTTTCTATTCATAGGTCATCTCTCCGTTCTTCCCGTTTATATGCGATGTTCTTTTCTCTTATTATAGTAACAATAATCGGGAAAACTTTAGATTTTTTATTGAATAAAGAACGTTTGTTCGTATATAATATAGAGAACAAACGTTCTTTTATTTAAGGAGTTCTTTCGATGGATTATGGGCAGCTACCAAACAGAGTGATTATATGTATCGACATGAAGGCGTTCTTTGCTTCCGTTTCTTCTGTCATACGGGGCTTAGATCCATTGAAAACAAGGCTTGCGGTGGTTGGAGATATCAAAAGGTCAGGATCGGTTGTGTTAGCTGCCACACCCTTATTAAAGAAAGAAGGGATCAAAACCGGAAGTCGCCTTTTCGACATTCCTAAAAGGAAAGATATCCATGTGGTGAATCCATCCATGGAGAGATATATTAAGGCTTCAAACTATATTTCGAATTTGGTGTTACAGTATGTGGCTCCTGAAGACTTTCATGCGTATAGCATTGATGAGTTGTTTATTGATGTAACAGCTTCTTTGCATTTGTTCGCTCAAACACCAGAAGAATTAGCTCATAAAATCATCAACGAGATTTACCGTAAGACACGGCTGACAGCTACCGCAGGCATCGGTCCTAATCTCTTACTGGCGAAGGTGAGCTTAGATCATGAGGCTAAGAATAGCCCAACAGGAGTTGCGTATTGGCGATATGAGGATATTCCCTTTAAGTTGTGGTCCATTCATCCGATGAAGGATTTCTGGGGAATCTCGTCCGCTACGGAAAGACGCTTAAATCGTTTAGGCATTCACTCCATAAAAGAACTCGCTCTTTCTTCTGTAGAGATGATACGTAAAGAATTTGGTGTCTTAGGAGAGGAAATCCACCAACATGCAAATGGAATTGATTTTAGTCGCATTTCTGACGTGTATATTCCGAGCTCTCGATCATTCGGGAAGAGTCAAATTCTGTTTCGAGACTGTACAAATCGAAAAGAAGTAGAATTGCTGCTATTAGAACTATTAGACAATGTGTGCTTTCGTTTACGTATGCATCAAGTCGTGGCACAAACCATTCATTTATCCATTGGCTACAGCAAACAAACAGGTGGCGGCTTCTCAAGACAAAAGAAGATGGGGCGGGCTTCGAATCTAAGTCAAGATATCTTCCCTTATTGTTTAACCATCCTACACACATTTGATAGCGGAATGCCCATTCGATCGATTGGAATTTCTTTATCGAACACCAGTATTCAAGAAGAAGAGCAAATGAGCTTATTTGAGGACATTGATCAGCGAGAAAGAGCCTATGCCCTTGCTAAAACAATTGATGAAATTCGTATGCGTTATGGGAAGAATAGCGTTCTGCGAGCTTCAAGCCATCTCGAGCATTCAACAGCTCGTTATCGAAACGGCCTTTTAGGAGGTCATAAAGCATAAAGGAGGAAGATGACATGCAAAACAGAGGAATGAAAAAATGGCGACCGTTTGCCACTATGCCCGAGCAATACAGAGGATTACAGGAAATGATAAAAAAACAAGCAGAGGTACCTCAACCTTTTTTAACAGAAGATCAAATGGAACAGATTAATTTTATCTTGATTGAAGCGCTTCATACACATAAAAAAGTGTACCTGACATATTATAAGCACGGGCAGTGTATAACGGGAACAGGAATTATTCAATTTGTAGATTCTCTTGGAGGATTATTTGTTTTTATAGACGAGGGGGGAAAACAGACGAATAAAATGAGGTTAAGCGAACTAATTGATATTCGTTTTATGTAGTAGAAAGTAATAAAACAGTTTATTTACATAAGATTTCCATACATAATTAGTATAAACTTAAAAAGTACAGGATCATTTTTCATAGATTCATTTAATGATGTTATATAAGGAGGAGCACAGTGTGAAGCAGGTTTGGAATGAGTTTGAACAGTGGTTGAAAATACATCGACCAGAAGCAGCAGGAACACTTAATGAAGCAGCTTCTGAATTAGAAATTGCAGAGGTTGAACAAAAGATGGGACTAACCTTCCCCAAAAACCTTAAAGACTGTTTAATGATCCATAATGGACAGCGGGATGAATATATAGCGGCTATCGAAAATTATACTCTATTACCTTTAGAGGAGATTCTGTATACTTGGCAAACATTAAAAGAGCTTTTAGACGGAGGAGAATTTGAAGATTTTCCAGAAATTGAACCTATTGGGCCAGTAAAAAAAGAATTTTGGTGGAACCCACGTTGGATTTCGATTGCTACGAATGGGGGAGGAGATGATATTTGTATAGATTTGGATCCCGCTGAAGGAGGCAAAACTGGCCAAATTATCACCTTTTGGCACGATTGGGAACAGCGTGAAGTAATAGCAGACAGCTTAGAAGAATGGGTGATGGCCACGATGAATCATACAAATCATTAAAGAGGAGAAGCAAATGATAAAGCCGGATATAGAGAGAATCTATAAAATTCTTAAAGAACTTCCAGGTACGTCGGTGAAAGTAGAATTTGAAACTGAAGTTGGCTAAGAATAGAGAGGACGTATTAAAAGCTATTCAGAAACTAAAAGTGAAGAATTATTAGATGCTTTTGTTGATTCGTTATAATTTTTCTTTCTAATCAGCTTATAAATTAAGCTAAAGAATTCTGCAGCTGAAGATAACTTCTAAATAGCCTAAGTATGGGAAGTGAAGACTATGTATCAAACTATAAAGATTAATAATTGGATTTTAGAAATTGATGTTGAAGAAACAAAAAAACAGTATTTGAAGAAGTGGGATTTGTGCGATTGTCTATATTGTCTAAACTTCTATGAAGCTATGAAGTCACGATCAGAGATAGAGCTTCAGTTTTTTAACGGACTAGGTATTAATCCTTCTCGATGTAATCACTTATCACATTTTGATCCTCAAGAAAATGGGCTACACTTCTATATTGGCTGTTATCATATTGTAGGTAAGGTATCTCACAAAACACCTCTTGAAATTATAAATTCAGATGATGCAATTGAAATAAGCAATAATCTACATATTGGCTTTTCTAACGATTTGGAATTTGTCCCTGGCGGATTTACCAGACCTGTACTTCAACTGAATTTTGAGATAGAAGTTCCTTGGGTACTTGTTGAAAAGCCGAATTAAATTAATATCAAATTTGATAAATTTGTTTCTTAAAGAACCTATTCATTACGGTAACTAGAGTTAGTATTTTCATTCCTGTATAGGATAATCCAAATTTATCCACATTAAGTTGTAGTATTAAAAAAGAGTAATACATATGAAAAATTCTTAAAAGGTGGATGTTATATGCTTGATTCTAAAACGATTGAAATTGTTCAATCAACAGTGCCAGTTTTGAAAGAACATAGTAAAACAAATAGGAAAGGGATTTTATGAATTGTTATTTGAAAAAGCGCCAGATTTATATAATATGTTCAATCAAACAAATCAAAAAAGAGGAATTCAACAGGAAGCATTAGGATATGCCGTGTATGCTGCAGGGGAACATATTACAAACTTAGAAGCCATTAAACCTGTAATTGAACGAATTTCACAAAAGCATCGTGCGATAGGGGTAAAGGCAGAACAATATCCAGTCGTTGGTGAAACTTTACTTCAAGCAGTAAAGGATGTTTTGGGAGATACAGCTTCAGATGAGATTATTGAAGCATGGGGAAAAGCGTACGGATATATTGCCAATGCTTTTATGGAGCTAGAAGAAGCTCTCTACGAAGAGACAGAGAGTCAACCTGGAGGTTGGAAAGGATATCAAAGCTTTTATATAGATAAGAAAGTAGAAGAAAGTGATAATGTAACATCTTTTTATTTAAAAGCTAAAAATGAGAAAGAAATTGCCTCTTATAAAGCAGGACAATACCTTACATTAGCAGCAAATGTTCCGGGAGAGAAATACACGCATATTCGTCACTATAGTCTTTCTGAAGCCCCTGGAAAGGATTATTATCGAATCAGTGTAAAACGAGAAGATGGGCATGACGGTGCGCCAGCAGGAATCGTGTCAAACTATTTACATAAACAAGTTCAGACAGGAGATACTCTTAAGTTCTCAGCTCCCGCTGGAGATTTTGTACTTGATCACAGTGAACTTCCCGTTGTGCTAATTAGTGGAGGTATAGGTATTACACCTTTGCTTAGTATGCTGAATACCATTGTAGAAAAACAACCTACACGTAAGGTTACCTTTCTTCATGCAAGTATTAATGGGAAAACGCATGCTTTTAAAGAACATGTGGCTCAACTAAATAGAAATAACGAAAATGTTACCTCCTTCGTCTGTTATAGCTCGCCTAATGAAGGGGATCGACTTGGCACTGATTTTGATAAAGAGGGTTATATTGATTTAGAATTGTTACAATCCGTTATTCCTTCAAAAGAAGCTGTCTTTTATTTCTGCGGATCGATTCCGTTTATGGAAGCTATTCTTAAAGCATTACATAGATGGGATATACCAAACGAACGTATTCATTACGAGGTATTTAGCCCTGTAGCCATTTTAGGAGAAAAATAAAGAAGTAATTGTTACCAATAAACGGAAAATGTTCGATTAAAACACACGTCCTGTTTAAATAAATATGCTGTAAAAAAGCACTCATAAGCCTGCTTTTTTACTTTGCCCTAAGGAATGATTCTACAAACGATCATGATACATATAAGTATTTCTACACTCTCTGCGTACAAAAAACTAGAAAAAATTCTCTTCGGTAATTTATAATAATAGAAAACTATGTCAAATCCCAAATATTGGAGAGATTACTATATGAGAAGACTACTCCCTTTTATAATTTTTACCATTTACTGCATTCCATATGTTTATTTATCTATGCGAAAAGATTTTGAGGATGATTCAAAGGTAAGCTATATAATCATGGCCATAGTTACAGTAGCACTGTCTTATCTAAGCGGGCTTATTAGAGCGGATTTATCACTTATTTTAGGAAATATCATTTCTTTTAGTACTTCATATTTTTATAACGCATTAAGGCTTCCTGATTCTAAATGGGAGAAATATTTTTCGCCCTTTAATTCTGTTGAACAAGTAGTACTGATAAGCCTTGCGGCGCTTGTGCTGCAGGTGATTATTTATACACTTGCTAGAAAACGAGCGAAGAGATACATTCGTAATACTATGGTTTCGGAATAGTTCAAAAAAAGAGAGTTAATCATCTAATGAGCTACGCTCTTCAGGTGACCAAATGAAAGAAGGGTTAAAATGAGGAGAGATGTTGAAATTTTATTCGCTAAAAAGAAAGTGTTAAATGAGGAAGAACAACAAATCCTTCAAACGTGTACTTACCTGCTTTAAAAAGGATACGAATCAATTAGATAAGTTAGTTATACAACTTTTAAATATGTAACCGCAAACAAAAAGGTATGTATTTTTCTTCCTACTTTAATTATACCACATAAAAAAACGCCGATATAGACTGTTTATTCTCATTTACTGCTGGTAAAATCAATAAAACATTACCGGTTAGGAGAGATGTTGAATGAACTCTTTAGTTCTTAGCTTTCAAGAAATAAAAGATACACAGCTTTCACTTGTTGGAGGAAAAGCCTTAAATTTAGGCGCGTTATCAAAAATTCAAGGAATACAAGTACCGGAAGGATTTTGTGTGACAGCGGCCGGGTATCAAAAAGCCTTTGAACAAAATGAAACGTTTCAAGCGTTACTGAATCAGCTGACGATACTAAAAGCTGATGACCGAGATCAAATTGGTGAAATCAGCGAAAAAATTCGCCAAATCATTCTGGAAATAAAAATTCCTTCTGACGTGGTAAAAGCAGTTACTCATTATCTCTCTCATTTTGGCGAGGAGCATGCTTATGCAGTTCGTTCAAGTGCGACTGCTGAAGATTTGCCACATGCTTCTTTTGCTGGCCAGCATGACACCTATTTAAACATCAGAGGCAAAGAAGCAATCCTTGAGCATATCCGCAAATGTTGGGCTTCTCTGTTTACAAATCGCGCGGTAACCTACCGCATTAAAAATGGATTTGACCATAGTCAAGTGCACGTATCTGCTGTTGTTCAACGAATGGTTTTCCCGCAGGCTTCAGGCATTTTATTTACCGCTGACCCCGTTACCTCTAATCGAAAGCTGCTATCCATTGATGCAGGATTCGGACTTGGAGAAGCGCTGGTGTCTGGTTTAGTCTCTGCCGATTGCTATAAAGTACAAGAAGGAAAAATCATCGATAGAAAAATAGCAGCTAAAAAGTTAGCTATCTATGGATTAAAAGAAGGCGGAACAGAAACCAAGGAAGTCCCTTCTGATCTGCAAAAAACGCAAGCGCTCACTGATTCTCAAATTTTACATCTAGCACGTGTTGGAAGACAGCTTGAAGCTTATTTTGATTGTCCTCAAGATATTGAATGGTGCTTGGCTGATGATACATTTTATATTGTCCAAAGTCGCCCAATCACTACTTTATATCCAATTCCAGAAGCGCATGATCAGGAAAATCGCGTTTATGTATCTGTTGGACATCAACAAATGATGACCGATGCCATGAAACCACTGGGATTGTCTTTTTTTCTGTTAACAACTAATGCACCGATGCGTACAGCCGGTGGAAGGCTGTTTGTTGATGTTACGCATATGCTCGTTTCACCTGACAGCAGAAAAATGATGTTAGGTGCCATGGGACAACATGATCCGCTCATGAAAGACGCACTTACGACCATATTAGAGCGAGGAGACTTTATAAAACCTTTACCAAATGATCAAAGTTCTGGTAAAAGCAATAAAAGCGTGCCGCTCACGAAGCCTAAGGTACAAATCGAAAACGACTCGACAATCGTTTCTGACTTGATCAAGAAGAATCAAGCATCAATAGAAGAGCTAAAACAAACCATCCAAACGAAATCAGGGTTGGAATTAGTCGATTTTATTTCAGAAGATATCGGGACATTAAAGAAGATTTTATTTGACCCACAAAGTACAGCTGTGTTTATGGCCGCTATGGATGCTTCATCATGGATCAATGAAAAAATGGAGACGTGGCTAGGTAAAAAAAACGCAGCAGACGCGCTTTCTCAATCTGTACCAAACAATATTACTTCAGAAATGGGTCTGGCGCTATTGGATGTCGCAGATGTGATTCGTCCTTATCCAGAAGTCATCCATTATTTACAGCATGTAAAAGATGATAACTTTTTGGAGAACCTGGTTAAGTTTGAAGGTGGACTGGAAACCAAAGACGCTATCTATGATTATCTCAGCAAATACGGAATGCGATGTCCCGGAGAAATCGATATTACGAAAACTCGCTGGAGCGAAAAACCGGCTGCACTTATCCCTGTGATTCTTGGTAATATTAAAAACTTTAAACCCAATGCCAGCAAACAAAAATTTGAAAAAGGCCTGCAGGAAGCCTTGAAAAACGAGCAAGAGCTGTTAAACCGCTTGAAGCATTTGCCGGATGGTGAACAAAAAGCAAAAGAAACAAAAGAAAGAATTGATCTCCTCCGGAATTTTATCGGTTATCGTGAATATCCTAAATACGGCATGATTAACCGTTATTTTGTTTATAAGCAGGCTCTGCTGAAAGAAGCCGCGCAGCTCGTGAAAGCCGGCGTTATTTATGAATCAGAAGATATATACTATTTGACGTTTGAAGAACTTCAAGAAGTTGTGCGCACATATAAGCTTGATCACCAAATCATCAGCAAGCGAAAAGAAGAGTACAAATTATATGAAAAGCTAACACCTCCGCGTGTGATCACGTCTCAAGGTGAAATTATTACCGGTGCGTACAAACGAGAAAACCTCCCGTCCCAAGCAATTGTAGGTTTACCAGTTTCGGCAGGGGTGATAGAAGGGCGAGCGCGCGTCATTTTAAATATGGACGATGCTAATCTATCAGAAGGCGATATATTAGTCACTTCCTTTACTGACCCTAGCTGGACCCCGTTATTCGTAGGGATAAAAGGGCTTGTTACGGAAGTTGGCGGACTGATGACTCACGGTGCAGTCATTGCACGTGAATACGGATTGCCAGCGGTTGTCGGAGTAGAGAATGCTACTCGGCTGATAAAAGACGGTCAGCGAATTCGCGTACATGGAACAGAAGGGTATATTGAAATAGTGTAAAAGCCAAAAATATTTGCACTATTTTATCTAATTAATAGATGAAGATTTGTCTGGATTTCTTTGCGCATCTTCAGTTAATACAAAAAGGCAGGCCATAATGGCCTGCCTTTTTCATATTGGTAACAAAGTAGATTAAAACGTCAAATGCTGACTTTTTTCCCAGCCGACCGCTGCACATGCTCCATAAACAATTTGAACAAGTTTAGCATTGAAGTATGTTCTTTTGCCATCATTTCCGGATGCCACTGGACGCCGACTACAAATTGTTCTCCTTGTTTTTCAATAGCTTCAATGACTCCATCTTTTGCCCATGCGGAAACTTCAAAACCTGGCGCTACGTCTTTAATCGCTTGGTGGTGAAATGAATTAATAAGAGCCTGATTACCGTAAAGGTCATGTAGGCGTGTTCCATCTTTAATCATGATGGAATGAGAAGGGTCGCTTGTATTGTTGTATTGATCATGTTTGATAAATGACTCTTTAATGTCTGACATGTCTTGATAAAGAGTGCCGCCGTAAGCAACATTTAAAATTTGCAAACCGCGGCAAATCGCTAATACCGGCTTTCCTTGATCAATCACATGCTTTAACAATAGCTGTTCAGACTGATCTCGTGCTAAAAAAGGGGAACCCGTTTTGGTTGTCGGTTCTTCACCGTATAAAAGGGGATTAACGTCTTGTCCACCTGATAAAATCAACCCGTCTATACTTTCTGCCTGCGCTTTAATCATTTCTTTGTCTTTTAGCACTGGCAAGATAAAAGGAACTCCGCCGCTGAGCACTGTTGATTCGATATAATCGTTATTCACATACGCCCGCTTATAGCCTGGAAAGCGTCCTACCTGATCCACAATAATGCTTCCTGATATGCCAATTAAAAATCCCACTGTTGTTTTCTCCTTTTTTGTTAAATTACCATTTCTTGAAATGTTTTTTCTTTTGTAATGCGCTGATAAAGTGTTCTCAACCGCTTGCTCTATAAGAAATAAATGGTTCTTTTATTCAACTATTATACATATATACCATATTTATTTAATAGAAAACGGTATAATAGCCTCTATGTGTCAAAAATACTGATTGCCAAAGGTAGATGGTAGTGCTACAATTGTTCACATTCCTACTATTCTTCTTATTATAGTCGGATTAAAATTTTATACAAGGAAATAGGAGTGATTTTAGTGAAAAGGACTTATTTACTTTTCATCTCTCTTTTAACCATTGTCCTCATAGTAGCAGGATGCAGTGGTAACGCAAGTAAAAATACTTCAAGTGAAAAAGAAGGAAAAGAAGGCGGAACGCTAAACGTCGCGTCTCAAAGTGAGCCAGCAACGCTAGATGCTCAAATCACTGGGGACTCAGATGTGAAAGATGCAACGCGCAGTATCTATGAAGGGTTAATGATTTTAGACGACAAAGGAAATCCTAAGCCTGACTTAGCGTCTAAAGTAGATATTAGCGATGATAAAAAAACATACACGTTCCAATTAAGAAAAGGGGTTAAATTCCACAACGGTAAAGAAATGACTGCAGATGACGTTGTCGCTTCTATTAACCGCTGGATTAAGCTATCATCCCTTGGGAAAACAAACTTCTCTGGTGCTGAAATGACAAAAACTGGTGACTATACGGTGGAGCTTCATTTACCATCACCAAATGTTAACACGCTATCTTTATTAGCTGATCCAATCCCCGCAGCAGCTATTTTACCAAAAGAAGTCGTTGACAATGCATCTGATGAAGGGATCAAAGACTACATAGGAACAGGTCCATATAAAGTAAAAGAATGGAAGAAAAATCAATATCTTTTATTAGAGAAATTTAAAGATTATTCTTCGAAAGGCCGCGAAGTTAAGAAAACTCCTCACGTCGATGAAATTAAGATTAGTTTCGTAAGCGATGAGTCAACTAGGATATCTGGTATTACAACCGGACAATTTGACGTTGCGCTATCTGTGTCAAGCGATAATGCCAAACAAGTTGAAGGCAGCCAAAATGCAAAAGTGGAAACATCACCAGGCGGATTTATGGGACTTTTCTACAATGCAGATAAAGGCGTCTTTAAAGACATCAATGCACGAAAAGCAGTTAACGCAGTCCTTAACTCAAAAGATATTTTAGACAGTTCTTACGGAAGCTCAGATTATTACAATCTTTCTTCATCCATTGTGAACAAAGAGTATCCAAACTACTACAGTACAGCTGGAAAAGAAGAATATAACCAGCATGATAAGAAAAAAGCAAAAGAATATTTGAAGAAATCTGGTTATAACGGAGAAGAAATTCGCTTAATGGCGTCTCGTGATTACCAAGATCAATACAATACAGCTGTTGTGGTTCAACAAGAATTAAAAGACATTGGTATGAATGTAAAATTAGAAGTATACGACTGGGCGACATTCAGCGATAAAATGAGTGATACAAACCAATGGGACATCTATCCTGTTGACTGGAATGCTCGTTCTACCATCTTCCAAGGATTCTGGACTACAAAAGGTACATCAGTTGAAAAATCAATGGACTACTTAAACAAAATTAAAGCTGCTCCTTCTGTTAAAGAAGCTCGCGGTGACATTGATGCCATTCAGCAATACGTATGGGACGAACTTCCGTTCACGCTTATTGGTCATAAAGTGAACATCAATGCCGTTTCTAACAATGCAAAAGGCTATGATTATAATTTAGGTCCAATTTTCTACAATATGAGTTTAACAAAATAATATCTTATTATTCTAATAAACAGAGGGCATATGCTCTCTGTTTTAGAAAGGAGTTTACGATGGGAGCTTATACACTTAAGAGACTTTTTGCACTAATTCCTGTTTTATTCATTGTATCTATTGTTGTGTTCTTAATTACGCGCTTAACGCCTGGGAGTCCCGCAGCAATCATTTTAGGACAAGGCGCAAGTCCGGAACAAATTGCAGCGCTAAGCAAAGAAATGGGATTGGATGAGCCTGTTATCAATCAATACTTTATTTGGCTATCTAACATCTTTCACGGAGATTTTGGTTATTCCTACTTTTTAAATAAACCTGTGCTCGGGGCGATTTGGGATAACGTAGGTCCTACGGTTTCTCTAGCTATACTCGCGCAAATTTTTGGCGTGGCGTTTGCTTTACTATTTGGTATATATGCAGCTAAACATAAAGGAACGATTCGTGATGAAAGCATTATGGGAGCCAGTCTTTTAGGTATTTCCATTCCTAGCTTTCTTCTCGGTTCATTCCTTATTTTGCTTTTGGCTGTACAGCTTCGAATTTTCCCTGTTTCAGGATACGTTCCGTTAAATGCTGGATTATTTGAGTACTTAAAATATTTAGTTTTACCAACGATTACGCTTGGAGCGATTCAAGCTGCCTTAATTACGCGTATGACGCGTTCATCTTTACTCGATACCATTTCTGAGAACTTTGTTAAAACGGCAAAAGCAAAAGGATTAAATGAACGTACAATTATGCTTAAGCATACGCTGCGCGTGAGTTTTTTACCGATTTTAACAGTTATCGGAGAATCATTTGCGGGACTTGTGACCGGAGCGGCAGTAACAGAATCATTATTTAACATCCCGGGATTAGGTCAGCTGATTGTTTCATCAATTGAACGCCGAGATTACGCGCTTATTCAAGGAGCTGTACTTTTAATTACGGTTGCTTACGTGGTAATCAATTTAGTTGTTGATTTGCTGTATGCCGTGATCGATCCGCGTGTACGCAATTCTTATCATGATTAAAGGAGGGTGATGAACGTGAACGCACAACAAAATACAGAGACCATTTCAGTACCTGCAAAGAAAAAAAGAAACCCAGCGGTAGCGCGTTTCTTCTCAAATCGTTTGCTAGTAAGAGGAGCGATCCTTATTTTATTATCTATTTTGATTGCTGTTTTTGCTCCGATCATTTCTCCTTTTGGCAGCTTACAAATCGACCCTGCAAATCGATTAGCACCGCCGTCAAGCACGCATTGGTTTGGAACGGATAACTTTGGACGAGATGTATTTAGCCGGACAATGTACGGCGTCAGAATATCATTAATGATTGGAGCCGCAGTAACGATTATTGCTACTGTACTTGGTTTAATCGTTGGACTTTTATCTTCTTATTATAAAATTCTTGATTATATTTTAATGAGAATTTGTGACGGCTTGTTTGCTTTTCCATCTATTTTACTAGCAATTGCCATCATGTCTGCTTTAGGACCTAAAACAAGCAACGTTATTATCGCACTGAGCCTTGTATTTATTCCTTCGATTGCGAGAATTGTTCGTTCAGCTGCGCTTGTTGTAAAAGAAAAAACGTTTATTGAAGCGCTAAAAGCTCAAGGGGCAAGCTCACTTCGAATCATTTGTTTTCATATGGCGCCAAACGTCTTATCGCCTTTAATCGTTCAAGTAACATACGTGTTTGCTGTGACGATTTTAACAGAGGCTTCGCTAAGCTTTTTAGGAGCCGGAATTCCTGCGCCAACACCAAGCTTAGGAAATATGCTGTATGACGGAAAGCTTGCGATTTACAACGCGTGGTGGATGACCGTGTTTCCGGGTGTATTCATCATTTTAATTGTACTTGGCCTTAATTTATTTGGTGACGGTCTGCGCGATTGGTTAAATCCGAAAAACGTAATGCTGAAGAAAAGGAGGAAAAAACGTTGAGTAACGCCCTTTTAAAATTAGAAGACTTACAAGTAACTTTTACAACGTATAGCGGAGAAGTAACAGCTGTTGACAATGTATCTCTTCAATTAAATAAAGGAGAAGTATTAGGCATTGTCGGTGAATCTGGATCTGGAAAAAGCGTAACATCCGAATCTATTCTTCAGCTACTAGATGAAGACCTAACAAGCTACGATGGTAAGATTTTTTTTGAAGGAAAAAACTTATTGGACATGTCTTCAAAGCAAATTCAAAAGTTAAGAGGAAACGAAATCTCAATGATTTTCCAGGATCCCATGTCGTCATTAAATCCTGTTATGCCAATTGGAAAACAAATTGCTGAAGTGATTCGTCTGCATCAAAAAGTCTCTAAAAAAGAAGCGCAAAAGAAAGTCGTAGAGCTTTTAAGACTAACTGGCATTCCGTCTCCAGAACAGCGAGCAAAAGAGTATCCGCATGAAATCTCAGGAGGAATGAGGCAGCGCATTATGATTGCGATGGCTTTAGCCTGTGAGCCGAAGCTTCTTATTGCCGACGAGCCAACAACGGCTTTAGACGTAACCATTCAAGCGCAAATTCTTGACCTTATGATGGATTTAAAAGACAAGCTCAACATGGGCGTGCTGTTCATCACCCATGACTTAGGAGTTGTCGCTAATATTTGTACAAAAGTAGCCGTGATGTATTTAGGACAAGTGATGGAAGAAACGGACGTTAAAACGCTGTTTTCAAAGCCGCTTCATCCTTATACAATGGGCTTAATTAAGTCGGTTCCTCACTTAGATGGCGACAGAACAAAAGAGCTTTCGTCTATTCCAGGAACGGTTCCGCCGCTTTCAAACGTGCCAGACGGCTGTCGTTTTGCACCAAGATGCCCGTTTGCAACGGAAAAATGCCATAAAGAAGTGCCTGTTTTAGAGCATGCCGATGATACGCATCGCGTTCGATGCTGGCACTATGAAAAAATTCAAGAAGGAGAGGTTGCGTATGTCTAGTGAAGCAAAGCAGCAAAGCGTCAAGCCCTTGCTTGAAGTTCGCAACCTGCAAAAATATTATCCGGTTCGTTCAGCTTTAGGAAAAGCGAAGGGACAAATTAAAGCGGTTCAAGATTTATCCTTTGATATTTATGAAGGCGAAACGTACGGATTAGTAGGTGAATCTGGCTGCGGAAAAAGTACAGCAGGGCGCACGCTTTTAAAGTTAGTAGAACCAACGGGCGGAGAAGCACAGTTTAATGGAGAAAGTATCTTCGAATCTAAAGCATCACGCTTACGAACGATTCGTAAAGATTTGCAAATGATTTTCCAAGATCCGCATACTTCCCTTAACCCAAGGAAAAAGATTGGGGCTTCCATCCAAGAAACATTAACAATTCATAATGTAGGCGCAAAAAGCGAACGAAAGCAGCTTGTCATTGAATTATTAAAAAAGCTTGGGTTTAACGAAGAAGATTACAACCGCTATCCGCACGAATTTTCAGGGGGGCAGCGCCAGCGCATAGGCATTGCGCGTTCGTTGATTTTAAACCCGAAGCTTATTATTTGTGATGAGCCGGTTTCAGCACTGGACGTATCTATTCAAGCACAAATCTTAAACTTGCTGCGCAGTTTGCAAAGAGAAATGAAGCTGTCATATCTCTTTATCTCCCACGATTTAAGCGTTGTAAGACATATTGCAGACCGCGTTGGCGTGATGTATTTAGGAAGATTAGTAGAAGAAGGGCCAACAGATGAGATTTTTTCAAATCCTCGTCATCCTTACACAAAACTTCTTTTATCATCTGTCCCGGCAATTCACGAACATGAAAAACGCGAAAAAATTGAGGTTAAAGGTGAAATTCCTTCTCCTCTTAATCCACCTTCAGGCTGTGCGTTTCATAAAAGATGCCCGTTCGCATTTGACCGCTGCATGAAACAAACACCTGAAGATACAGTGATTGACAGCAAGCATAAAGTAAAATGTCATCTATATAGTTAAGGTGAAAACCTTAACTATATAGACTATAGATAAACGTATTCATACAGTAGAACAATTGAATAGATAGAAATGAAAAAGTCACTAGTGCCTCTAGTGGCTTTTTTTCTGTGAAAACAGCGGGGTCCAAGGGTAGTGAAAAGTCATTATTTAGCATATTAGATTCATTTTTATATAAAAAACGAATATTTTAATGATAATATAGTTTTATAAATATACATAAAAAGGGGTTTTTAGATAAAAAAGGAATCTTTTGTTTTGGGAATTTCACTACTGTTATGTGTAAGTAGCTTAACCGGGTGTGGGTTTTTAGGTAAAAAGGAAGCCGCTACAAGCAGTCAAGAAACCAAGGAGAACGTAACAAAGAAAAACGTAGAAGCAAAAGAAGAAAGTAACGAAGCAATCAAGAAAAAAGAGCCTCAAGACAATGCTACAGAAGAGTCGGATAAAGAAACAAATAAAGTCACAGAAAAAGAAAAAGACTCCTCAAAACCGGGGGATAAACAGAAAGAAGATTCTACAAAAGCAGCAGATAAAACTGAATCAGCACCTAGTCAAGTTGACTGGGGTAGCACGTGGAGCAGAAATATTGATACAGACCCCGCTGGAATAGATATTACTAATTTAAAAGGCGACACGTTTAAGTTCAAATTAAACGCAAATCATTTTGACAACCCAGAAGATGTTAGTACGGGAATTGTGAGTGCAGGGGACGTGGAAGGAACTGCAAAGATTAAAGGAAATGTCGCTACTCAAATAACGGATGATATAGACGGTGGTTGTATGATTACGATGACTAACTATACAAGTTATATAGAAGTTAAAATTCAGCCGAGCTGCACTAGTTCTGGTGGTGGAGTAGGCGTTTATTATGATGGGAAATATCAAAAAGGTGATATAGTGTCACAAGAAGAGAACACCGATAACAATACGACTTCAGAAGATGCCGAACAAGAGAAGCAAGACCAAGAAAAGAGCGAAAAATCAAGTAAAGAAGAAATTCCATCAGGGAAATCACAAAATCTGTTGACACATGAAGAGGCAGAACAGCGTGTAAAAGAATTTTTGAGTTTATCAATGGATAATATGTATTATGTATATGACGGGGATACTCCAGAAGGAAATTATTCAATACATGTCTATCAATATCAAGAGGCAACAGCCGATTCCACTGAACACGAAGCTTTTTATGGTTTTTATACAGTAAATCCGCAAACTGGAGAAGTAGCTAATGCATATGCTGATTTAAAAGAAAGTAACTAAAATATCTTTATAAACAAAAGACACCTTACTAACCTGTCTATCCTAATATATGGAGATATGAAAACAAAACGTGTTATGATGGTATCGGTGATAATTATGGGTAAAAAAGCAGATAAAACGAACGTAATGCGAATTTTAGATCAGAAAAAAATTGAGTACAATTATTATTCTTATGAAACTAAAAATCTGAGTGGGATACAGGTAGCTATTTCGCTCGGAGAGGATCTTGCTAAAGTCTTCAAGACACTTGTGACCGTAGGGAAATCAAAAGAACATTATGTCTTCATGGTACCAGTTGAAAAGGAGCTTGACTTAAAGAAAGCGGCAAAAGCAGCTGGTGAAAAGTCTTTAGAAATGATTCCTCAAAGAGAGCTGTTGCCACTTACAGGATATGTTCACGGCGGGTGTTCTCCTATCGGAATGAAAAAGCAGTTCACAACCTTCATTGACTCTACAGCAGAAGACTGTGAAACGATTTACTTTTCAGGCGGTCGTGTAGGTCATCAGATACAGCTACCACTAAGTGGCTTATCAAAAGTAATTCGTATACGTCCGGCAGACATCACAAAAGATAGTTAAAATGTAGTTCCCTTGAGCGAAACGTACTTAGACATAAGCGTTTCGCTTTTTTAATTGTTTTAATTACTGTTGGAACAACAAAAATAAAAGTAAAAATATAGAAAAAGATGATATTATATAGTTAATATGTGGAAAATTTATAAAAAGGCTAGGAGGAGGACAAAAATGATTAAATCAATTATTGGTGGGTTCATTTTATTTTTATACTTTTAGTAGCATGTACAATAGCTAACGTAAACTCAGAAACAGTACTTTTCACCGCTTTCATTATATTAGTGGGGCTAGCTCTTATCATATCTGGAGCAGCTGTAAGCGGTGATCGAATGAGAGTTAATCTTGCCACAGAATCAAAAACAGACAAGAAGTGGAGAATTACAAATTCTATAAACCTTATGTTAGCTGCCGCTCCAGTTCTCGGGGTATTTCTTCTCATTCACTACTTCGTATAGTTAGTTTATTCTTTGGCATATAAGTGCAAGCCGTAAGGTCCTAAAAAATAAACTAATTATTCATAAGATAATAGCGAAAAGAGGCGCTAATATGAAAGAAATCACTTCACCTGCGGTAAGTTCGGCCATAAAAAAACTTTTATCTTATGCAACTTTAGAAGAGAAGGTTGATGAAGAATATAAAAAATACGTTTGTTTGCCAAGTCGGAAATTGTACAGTATGGAAGTAAACGAAGAAACCGTTAGTTGTATAGGAGTTGAATTTCTTAACTCCAAAGAAGCTGTTATAAAACATATAGCTGTTTTACCAAGAGAAAGAGGTAGAGGAATAGGAAACAGCATGATTAATTTTCTTTGTAAGAAACATGATATAAATTCTGTTTTTGCTGAGACAGATAAAGAGGCAGTAAAATTTTATTTCAAGTTTGGTTTCCAAACAACAAGCTTAGGTGAAAAATATCTCGGGATAGAACGCTTTTTATGTGAATTTAAAATCAAATGAGCCAAATTAAGGTCGCCGATGTAACAAAATTATAGAGCATCTATGGCTGTATATATAATAAGGGATAAGATTAAAATTCGATAATTATCTTAAATTTAGGTTAGAGCTCAGTAAGTACAAGTTATGTTTATTCTACATATTATGTAAATGTAAGCAGCTTACACTCACAAGTTGAAAAGAGTATTTTCTTAACCATGTTCTTACTTAAAGAACATGGCTTTTTTCTGTTTGTCATATAAATTAGAAAACCGAACTTTGTAAAATTTTTGTATAAATAATTAGAAAATATTATATTTTCTAATAAATCAATAGTACAATATATAAATAGAAGGGAGGATTAACACTACATATGTAATAGACAGCTGCCGCTTTTAAAACCGCTTATTTTGTTATCTATAGATGATATTGAAATGAATTATCCAACCTTTTTTAAGCGCTCTCATTATATAAGTAATTGGTTGAACAGGTTTTATAGAAAGCAATACAGTCTAGCTGTTTAAAAAGATTTGCTGGTAAATTACTTACTACTTCATGTTACAGGAGAACCAACATTAAACACTCAAAGAAAAGAGGGATCACTCATGGCTCATACCAGTGAAGCTGCAAACAACAGGCGTATTACAAGTAATATTTTCAAAGGATCTGTTGGGAATTTAATTGAATGGTACGATTGGTATGTTTACTCTGCTTTTGCCGTCTATTTTTCATCGCAATTCTTCCCGGAAGGTGACCCAACAAGTCAGCTGCTTAACACAGCGGCAATCTTTGCTGTCGGTTTCTTAATGCGTCCAATCGGTAGTTTATTAATGGGGCGCTATGCGGATCGATATGGTCGCCGGGCTGCGCTTACCTTATCTATTACAATTATGGCGAGCGGTTCTTTTATTATCGCTTGTACTCCTAGCTATGGCACAATAGGGTTATTATCTCCCATTATTCTAGTATTAGCACGTTTGCTTCAAGGAATCTCCTTAGGCGGAGAGTACGGAACGTCTGCAACTTATCTTTCTGAAATGGCAAGCAGCGGGCGAAGAGGATTTTATTCAAGCTTTCAGTATGTAACGCTTGTTGCTGGTCAGCTGGTAGCATTAGGTGTTCAAATTATTCTGCAAAATGTTCTTAGTGAAGCAGATATGATTTCATGGGGCTGGCGTATTCCTTTTGTCATTGGAGCCATCGGAGCGCTAAGTGTTTTATGGCTGCGCCGTACAATGGATGAGTCAGAGCAATTTTCGAAAATGGACTCTGAAAGCCGTGAAAATGCAGGAACTATTAAAGCGCTTATGAAGCATCCTAAAGCAGTGTTGACCGTTATTGGCTTAACACTAGGAGGAACAGTCGCTTTTTATACGTATACGACGTATTTGCAAAAATTTATGGTAAACAGTGTAGGGCTGGATAAAGGAGTCGTAAGCTGGATTAACTTCTGTGCGCTGCTTGTATTTGTTGTCATCCAGCCAATAGCAGGTATGCTATCTGATAAAATTGGACGAAGACCGCTGTTAATGAGCTTTGGTATTTTGGGAACATTGCTGACTGTACCGCTGTTTCTTTTTATGAAACAAGCTCACAATCCAGTCATGGCTTTTTTATTAATGACAATTGGACTTATCATTGTAACAGGTTATACATCGATTAACGCTATTGTAAAAGCTGAGCTTTTCCCAACAGAAATTCGAGCTCTTGGTGTAGGATTACCGTATGGACTTACAGTTGCCATATTTGGAGGTACTGCAGAATTTATCGCCCTATGGCTAAAAAGTATCGGCCATGAATCACTTTTCTTCTTCTATGTAGCAGGATGTATTGCCATCAGCTTTCTTGTTTATTGGCGTATGGGAGAGTCATCTAAAGATTCATACATAGAGTCCGAGTTGAAAACAGATGACAAAGATGACAACGTCCCGCCAAGTAATCTCAGCTTTTAATTTTTGTTAAATCAATAATTGTTTGATAACATAAAAAAGGACGGGCTTTTATAGCCAGTCCTTTTCTAGTATTCCGCGCGTATACTCGTATTAAACGTACTAAGTGACTGTTCTTACTATGGAGTTCTTTTTTCTATAGTTTTGCATTATGAATTTGTATACTATTTAGTGATAATAAGTCCTCGTATAATCTCATTCCAGTAATGTTTAAAACTAAGCTTTGCTTTCGTCATTATGAACACTCCTTTTTAAAATTTTTTGATTGGCTAGTTGTTATACTAAGTTTAATAAAATCACCTAAAATTGTTATCCAACGTAGAGCGTAACTTACTATATGAATTTGTACGACTAAAGCATGAAGAGAGAAATAATTAAAGGCATATAAAAAAGATCAGCGTCATAATAAAAGGATTATTTTGTGATATAACGAAATAGAGAGTATACATCAGAAATAGAGAGAGGGTAAACTTCGTGAATACTTTATGTTCCTTTTTTATGAATCCAGTTTTAACTGTTTCAACGTTTTTAATAGAATTACAAAGTGCGTTCTTTCGTCCTATTTGGAAAGAGTATAATTATGATGATTACTTTACCTACAAGGTATATGTTCCAAGTACATATACTGGATTAAGTAAAGTACCATTAATCGTTATGCTTCATGGATGTCAACAAGATGCAGATGATTTTGCGGCGGGTACGGATATGAATAAACTAGCGGAAGAAAAAGGCTTTATTGTTCTTTATCCTCAGATGAATTACTTTGCTAATTCCAACGGGTGCTGGAATTGGTTTTATGAGTATAACCAGTTTCGCGGTAATGGAGAGCCAGAGATAATAAAAGATATGATTGATCACATAACCGCTAAATATGCGATTGATTCTACTAATATATACCTTGCTGGTATGTCAGCTGGAGGCTTTATGGCAAATGTGATGGCTATTGCTTATCCTGATGTATTTAAAGCGGTAGGCATTCATTCAGCAGGCAGTAATGCGTATGCTGTAGATCTCATCACAGCTGGAGAAGTCATGCTATATGGATCTCTAAATCCTGAACTTGACGGTGATGAAGCTTATAAAAAAATGGGACCTTATGCACGGCCTGTTCCCATCATTACGTTTCATGGTCAATCAGATACAACAGTCAATCCAATTAATGCGTCTACATTAATTCAGCAGTGGATTTATACGTATAAGTATTTCGGTATCGATCTACATGAAAATGTTGCTTCTTGTACTTCAAGGGAAAACGAAAATCATTATAGTTACATAGCGTATGACTACGTAGATACAGAAAATAAAATGTGGATGAAAAAAATTATGGTAGAGGATATGAGGCATGCATGGTCAGGAGGAAATGACAATGGATCGGATACTGATTCAAAAGGTCCTAATGCTTCAAAAATGATGTGGGATTTTTTTGAAGCCCGCAATAGTTAAATAGAGCACGAAAGAGAGATCACAATATGCTACTAAATAACATTAGCCTTTCATTTTTTTGAAACGAATAATCTCGTCTACCAATAGTAAAAAAGGATCTTATCGAAAGATCCTTTTTCTGTTATCAGCCGGAATTTCTTAACAAGTAGCTTCAAATCGATTTAACAATACATCTAGATCCTGACTGATTTTAATCGTATTACTACTTGTAAACCCTTCTTCTAGGGCAATCATCATCATCATTTTTCGTATGAATTCTATCTTTATCAGCAGTAGTCTACATTTGAAACACATTAAGTTTCCTCCACTTGCCACGTCATTTTAAAGGCTTAAATTGTTGAATTATTTATGTGAAAATGGTTCCAATCTAAAAATAGAACCTAAAAAATATAGTAACAAATAGCTAGTGTCGAAGTCTGTCGTATTTTGAATTCAGATATTTTCATTTAAAAAGAATTGGCTCTTAAACGTTTTGCTGGAAGCTATGCCCTGTCTTGATTGTGATTGTTCCACCGGTTGTAAAGAACTCACGGAGTAACAGAGCTTACTCTGTTTTGCGGACATAGGCATAATCCAATTACATTTAGGCATGTTAACATAATAAAGGAAAATTTACTAATATGCCCAATGTCATCAGAATTCTTCAATTGTTTCTTCCGTGGATTTCCCTTGTTTTTATGCCGAAAAAATCAATGAGAACCTATTTTCCCGCTTCTCTTTTTGCCTCATCTTTAGTAATTGGAATGTGCTCATTAGCTATTCCTTACAAGTGGTGGAGTGTAAAAGGAGGGTAGAAAGGGAAAACTTTAAACGATAGCAGTTTTATTTTTAGCCCCTTTTTGGTCGGGATACTATGGATCTTTCATTTTACGTTTGGCCGCTTTAAACGATTTTTCTTCGTTAATTTACTTATGGATTCACTATTTGCTTTTCCGCTAAGTTACTTGTATCAAAAATTGGACTTATTTAAGTTAGTCAACTTTAAGCCAAAACATATCTTTTTTTCATTTATTAGTTTCTGTTTAACTATTTATGGCCATTAGGCACTGATAAATAAAGATAAATGATAGGTGAGGGTCGTTTCTAACTGCTATAGACTTTGTAAAAAGCGCAACAAAAAAGCGTCTGTTAAGACGCTTTATATATAATACATATACTGCTCTTCTTTATTGGCATTTGTTGTTTCATGGATGATTTCTTCCGGGATATTGGACGTCCGGTTAGTAAAAAGCATAAACAAAGCAATAATTGATGCCACAAAACCTAAAGTAACAATCACAATAAATCCCTCCCTTTAGAATATATATTCTACTTTCATCTTCTTCATTTTCCTATATTTATTTTATACCCTTATTTTATTTTCTCAACACATAGAGTAAAGAGAGTGTATGCATCGCCTGGATATCCATCCAAAGTAAATACAATCAAGGGAGCTTAAAACAGACATTTCACTTAAAAAAGCAGGAAGCCATAAAGGTTTCTTCGTATTTGGGATATGAATCATTAAGATTATTAATCATTGAGATAACTTATTTGTATTGTACGAATGAAAGAAATTTATATATATTAAAAATACGAAATATTCATTAAATTATACGAGGCTTTGTTTTGAGTTGAAAAGAAGAAAGCTGCTGCCTTAAAGGCAACAAGCAAGCAGTATAAGATTAAGGAAGTTCTACGGGATATAAAAGTTATAGAAATGAATTCAAGTAAAATTCTTTTTGCTCAAATATTCACAGAGTTTTTATTCGTAAAAAAGACTGAAAATTTTGATAATTAATTTCATTTTTATTAAGGAGGACTTTTTATGACAACAACGGTATTAAATGTATCAACTTATTCTTTTTATCTTAACGGTGAGTGGAAAGAAAGCAAATCAGGGCAGACAATCGATATTGTTTCTCCATACCGTCATGATGTGATTGGAAAAGTGCAGGCTATCACAAAAGAAGAAGTCGATGAAGCGGTACATGCCGCACAGAAAGCTCAGAAAGGGTGGGCAGAAACTTCTCTGCAAGACCGTGCCAAATATTTATATAAGTGGGCAGATGAGCTGGTAAAAATGCAGAGTGAAATTGCCGAAATTATTATGAAAGAAGTTGGAAAAAGCTTAAAAGATGCACGGAATGAAGTCGTGCGCACAGCTGATTTCATTCGTTATACAATTGAAGAAGCACTTCATATGAACGGAGAAAGCATGAAAGGAGATAGTTTTCCTGGAGGTTCTAAGTCTAAAGTTGCCATTGTTGAACGTGTACCTTTAGGGGTTGTCCTCGCGATTCCTCCATTTAATTACCCGGTAAATTTGTCAGCTGCTAAGCTGGCGCCCGCGCTCATTTCAGGAAATGCAGTTATCTTCAAACCCGCAACGCAAGGATCGATCAGCGGTATTAAGATGATTGAAGCTCTTGATCAAGCAGGTATTCCACAAGGACTTGTAAACGTCGTAACGGGTCGCGGATCTGTTATTGGGGATTATTTAGTTGAACATAAAGGCATTAACATGATTTCATTTACCGGAGGAACAAATACGGGTACTCAGTTAGCTAAAAAGGCAGGCATGATTCCTCTTGTACTAGAACTTGGAGGAAAAGACCCGGGTATTGTATGTGAAGATGCAGATCTGCAGGAAGCAGCAAAACATATTATAAGTGGAGCATTTTCTTATTCAGGTCAGCGCTGTACAGCCATTAAACGTGTACTTGTGCATGAAAAAGTGGCAAACGAGCTCGTAAATATTTTAAAAGAAGAAGTACATAAACTATCAGTGGGTTCTCCTGAAGATGGATGTACGATCGTTCCATTAATTGATAGCAAAGCAGCGGACTTTATTCAAATTTTAATTGCAGACGCGCTCGGAAAAGGTGCAGAAGTTGTGACTGGAAACAAGCGTGAGGGAAACCTTATCTACCCTACGCTTTTAGATGACGTGAATGATACTATGCGCGTGGCATGGGAAGAACCATTTGGTCCTGTGTTACCAATTATCCGCGTCGCTTCTGACCAAGAAGCCATTGACATAGCAAACGAATCAGAATTTGGCTTACAAGCAAGCGTTTTTACAAAAGATATTAATAAAGCCTTCTCAATTGCAAATAAAATTGAAGTCGGTTCCGTTCAAATCAACGGCCGCACAGAACGCGGTCCCGATCATTTTCCTTTTATCGGTGTAAAAGGATCCGGTATGGGTGCTCAAGGCATTCGTAAAAGTATTGAATCGATGACTCGTGAAAAAGTAACGGTATTAAACCTTCAATAATTGAATTCCCAGAGCTCTCCAAATCGATCCAGTAGAGTGTAGAGAATCTCAAAGAAAAAAGCCTGTGCTCCAAAAAGCACAGGCTTTTAAACGTCTTATTTACCTATCATTCGATTCCATCTTTATAGTTTTTATGCCAGTTTTTATCACCTTTGTGCTCGATATCTTCAACGGTTTTTTCAAGCTCTGACATAATGAGTGTTTTTACTTCATAGATGGTATCAAAAAAAGCTTTCTCTTCATCCGGATTCGGCTTTATTTTGGCTGCTGCTGAAATATCAACATATCTGCGATGTTCAGTTGTTAATTTATCAAGCGCATCAAAAATATGAGAGGTAAGAACAGCAACCTCCTTATGATTATCAGGCAGTTTTTCTTTTAATGTTTCAATTCTTTTATCCATGTTAAAGTCCCCCTATAACGTGTTGTATTTATGTAACTTTCCCACTAATAAAAATGAATAACCTTAAATAGCAAAAATTCATGGGAATTAGCACGTGAAACAAAAGTATAGTACAGGATATCATGTTAAAGTGAAAAATTGGTGAAATGGGAGGGTATATTTTTCCAGAGAGGGTATGTAATAAAAGGCGTTTTTTTGAAAAAGGTAATTCCTTTAAGATACATTGAAGCACGCAATTAACATAAAAATACATCTATTTTTAATGAACAATGACCTTTTTTGACTATTTTTTACGATTTTATGACTTTTTTTGAATGAATTTGATTGTTTTTGGTGATTTTTCGAATAATCTGATATATAATGAAAGCGTAAACAGTAAAACATGTCGATTGGTTAAGAAAAACATCCACAAAAACTGGATTCGTTATTACATAAAATCAGACCTCTGTTTTTTTATAAAAATAAATAGAACTTGAGAAAAGGAGAATGAGGATGGACATATTGGATGCAAAAGTAGTGAATACAAAGTACGGTTTAGAAACATATCTGGATGTATCAGAAAGCGTAGAAATAAAAGAAATTCATATGCCGAGTTCAGAGAACCAATCTCATAAAATTAAATTTGGAATCAAGTATTTTCTTTTAAGAGAAGGAAAGTATTACGATAGCCAAAAAGGTTATTTTTGGCTTTGTATGAATCGCGATTTTAGCAGCCTTATGCTGAGTGAAACGGAAACAGAGAGTTTGTTTGCAGTTAAAAGTGAAGAGGAAAGAGAAGCAACAAAAACGCTATTAGCAGAATGGTTTATCAAAACGAATGCGTACAAAGAAGTCATCAACGAATGTATCCATCAGATTAAAACGGAGAATATTCGTACAGAGGAAGACATTGAAGACCGAGTGGACGCCATACAATTTTTAGAAAAATTAAAGGTATTAACTGCAAAAGAGATTGAAAACGCTTCTATAGAAAATCTATATGCCCTGCAACAAATTGGTTAGGCTATAGTTCAAACAAGTTGAAATGCAGATTGATGTACAACAATAAGGAGGAATAGTGAGATGAAATTTTTTATTGATACAGCAAACCTTGAGGATATTAAGAAAGCATACAAAGTAGGTGTTCTAGCTGGTGTGACAACCAATCCATCTTTAGTAGCAAAAGAAGGCGTAAGATTTGAAGACCGCATCGAAGAAATCCTTCAAATGGTACCTGAAGTTGAATCCGTTTCCGCTGAGGTAACGCCTGACGCACTTTCTGCTGAAGACATGATCGCTCAAGCTGAAGAACTGATTAAAATTAACGACGGAGATAAAAATATTACGATTAAGCTCCCTATGACATTGGCTGGCTTGGAAGCGACGCGCTATCTTGCAAAAAAAGGCGTAAAAACAAATGTAACCCTAATCTTTACAGTAAACCAAGCGCTTTTAGCAGCTCGTGCTGGAGCGACGTACGTTTCTCCGTTTTTAGGACGTCTTGATGATATTTCAGAAGACGGGGTACAGCTAGTATCTAAAATTGCTGAGTTATTCCGCGTTCAAAACATCGACTCTCAAATCATTGCGGCATCTGTAAGACACCCGGATCATGTAACGCGTGTAGCACTTGCAGGAGCCCATATTGCCACAATTCCATACGCTGTTATTGAGCAATTAGCAAAACACCCGTTAACTGACCAAGGAATGGAAAAATTTGCAGCAGATTGGGAAAAAGCAGTTAAAGCTTAACAAAGAGTCGTATTAATGAAAAAAGCTTGGGATAAGCATTATCCCAAGCTTTTTATCGTTTAACTCGCTAGTTTCTTTTTACGTAAACGCTCTAAGCGTCGCTGCACGCTATTTCTCGAACGCCCGAGCAACTCTCCAATTTCTCGCTGATTGCGCTTTTCCTGATAAAACATATGCCACAATCTGGCATCTTCTTCTGCTGTCCACTTTTTATGCTCGTATTTAGGGCGCTTTACATAGTCTAGCTTTCTTTGTTCATCCACCCACACTGGTTCTGGAATAAGCGTGTTTTTAGGTATTTTAAAAAAGTTAAGGCACGATTTATTTTTTTTAGCCCACTTCCAAAAAGATTGAATGTCAATTCCCATGAATGTTCTGGTCTTGGCGATGATCATTTTATACGGTAGATTCTCTTTATGAATCCACTTGTAAATTGTATGAACATCTACTTCAAGGCAGGCTGCTAGTTCACACGCTGTAATGTGTCCTACGTGCGCTTTCGCTCCATACACTTCTAAACGGTTCAGCCTCGATTCTAGTGCTTGTACACTTCTCTGTAATTTAGCTGATATGCGCGAAAGAGGTTTTACTCCGTAATACCTTAGCAAGTATTGGTCTTCTTGTACTGTCCATCTTCGCATCGCCGTTTTTCGTGTTAGTCCCAAAACTTTTATGCGCGTAGCAATAGAAGAAGGACTTCTGCCTAAGGAGAGTGCCATTTCACGGTTATTCATGGTATCAATGTTCTCCTGTAAAAAAGCATCTTGTTCAAGCGTCCATTTTTTACGTAAAGCTGTATCTGAATCACGAAGATTTAATCGAGTAAGCCGTTTATTAACCGATTCCTTACTTCTATGTAAATGCTCACCCATCTTTTGAAGCGTCATAGCGCCATAGTGTTGGATAAGAAATCTATCTTCTTCTTTTGTCCATCGCTTTTGATTTTTACTCACTGTTGTCTCACTCCATTTCAAACGGAAAGCTTAAGATGAAAAAGTCTCTAGCAATCTATTTTACCGTTGAGCAGTACCCATCCAGACTGATACTCACTGCGTTCTAGCCTATATATATTTTATCATATTTCTACAGAAAAACCAAACGTATGTTCTGTATTTTGTTTTAGTAAGCATTAAAGTAAGTAGAAGATTAGCTCCTGCCTTTAATAGAAGTCAATTGTGGTAAAATTGACTATAATCGCAAGAATTTTTACATAACTGACAGCTCAGCATCATTACGAAAGGGGAATTGATATGAATTTTAATTTAAAAGAAGCGATTGAAATACTTGAGCATACGCCACAAACGCTTGAAAAACTTTTGCCGGGACTATCTGCAGGGTGGCTGCAATGTAATGAAGGAGAAGGAACTTGGAATACCTCGGAAGTCATAGACCATTTAATAGAAGCAGAAAAAAACAATTGGATACCAAGACTAGAATTCATCCTTCAAGAAGGAAAAAAGGGAGCTTTCCCTCCGTTTGACCGCTATGCTCATTTACACAAGGAATCTGCTAGTTCGATTGAAGAAAAGCTTCTTGAATTCAACATGATAAGAATACAGAATTTACAACAACTAAAGCTGCTAATTAAGCATGAAAAGCAGCTTGAAGTGAGGGGAGAACACCCGGAGTTTGGGGAAGTAAAAGTCAGAGAGCTGCTCTCGACTTGGGTTGCTCACGATTTAACTCATATTGCGCAAATTGTTCGAGTAATGGCAGAACGATACAGAGAAGATGTAGGACCTTGGGAAGAATATTTAGGAATACTGAAAAAATAGCAATGACAAACAGTAGCCAGCCTTTATCATTCAAGCTTGAATTAGGAAATGTACACGATTACAATAAAATGAGAATAATGAAGATTCAGGAAGGATTGCAGAGGGAACTATAAGAACATATCCCATGCTTATAACATGGAGGGTTCGTTAAGCAATTTACGAATAAAAAGAGGATTGGACTGATTAAAAATGAAAGTGAATTTTGAGAAATTTGGCGAACTAAACAATCAAGCTGTACATGCTTATACCTTATTAAATGATGAAGGCCTTAAAATCACCTGCCTTGACTATGGATGTGTGATATCAAATATTGAAATGCCGGATTCTGAAGGGAAGATTGAAAGTGTTGTATTGGGATTTGATTCAATAGAAGAATACCAAAAGTATTCTCCTTATTTCGGAGCTGTGGTCGGACGCGTAGCAGGGCGTATAGGCGGAGCAGCGTTTGAACTTAATAATGAAACCTATCGTCTAGAGAAAAATGAAGGAAACAACCATCTGCATGGCGGATCAGAAGGATTTAGTCACAAAATATGGAATGCCAAAACAATTGATGCAAGTGATCATGTAGGCGTTGAATTTACATATGTAAGTAAAGACGGAGAAGAAGGCTATCCCGGCAACCTTGAAGTGAAAGTTACGTATACATTAACGAATAAAAATGAGTTCCATATTTCTTACGAAGGAACAACAGATCAAGATACTCTTATCAATTTAACAAATCATACGTATTTCAATTTAAGCGGAAATCTAAAAGAAACGGTGTTGGATCATGTTTTGAAGCTAAAAAGTAACGAATTCTTAGAGTTGAATGATGATCTTTTACCTACTGGAGAAGTGTTAAACGTCACAAATACCCCATTTGATTTTAGAGAAGGACATAGTCTCAAGGAAGGAGTGGAATCTACACATTCGCAAAATATATTAGTGGGTAAAGGATACGATCATCCATTTCTTTTAGAAGCAGAAGCTGAAAATCAGATGTCACTATGGGACCCTGCAAGCGGCCGCAAAATAGAAGTCAAAACAGATCAGCCTTCAGTCGTTCTTTATACTGGAAATCATCTAGACGAAGAATTCGAAATTAGAGGGGTTCAATCAGAGAAATACCTTGGTGTTTGCCTAGAAACACAAGGTTTACCAGACGCTATTCATCATAAGCATTTTCCTTCTTGTGTATTAAAGCCCGGTGAGAAGTATGAAGCATATACTCACTATACATTTATAACTGATCGCAGCCTGTAACAACGCGGGATGATAAAAAGGATTACAAACGAGCTTTTGCCGATTGTAATCCTTTTTTGTTGTTACTTTTTCTTTTGACTTTTTGCACGATTAGCGTCAAGCTCAGCCGCATATTCCTCTTGAGACTTTCCTTGCTTTTGACTCTCAGATTGAATCTTTTTAAATTTGTTATCGTTTAAATTTGGCATGTTAGCACCTCCTTGCAGACAGGGTTATTTTGTACAAGCATTAAGGATTTATATGCTAAAAAGTTTTAATGAACTTGATTAGAAATTTCGCTTAATGCTGCACCGGCTTCATCAACATATACGTTCACTGTCGCAAGGTCGCCGATTGCACAAATTCCAACCATATTATTATTCTCCACTACAATAATGCGGCGAATTTGATGGTCAGCCATCATACGTGCACACTCATGAATATCCGTATCCGGAGAACACGTAATTACATCTTTAGTCATACAATCATGGCAATGCACAGTGTTGCAATCTTTTCCATCCGCCACGCAGTTTAATACGATATCACGGTCTGTGATCATTCCCATTACTCGATTTTCTTGACACACCGGCACAGAGCCACAATTAATATCACGCATTAATTTTGCAGCTGCTGTTATTGGATCGTGCGGTGCACAAGCTTTCACATCTTTAGTCATAACTTCACGTACTGTAGTCATTTTTAATTCCTCCTTTTAAACATTCACCTCCGTATTTTCTCCATGCACATGCAGAATATGAGAATCAATAATTTCCTGAAAGCAAAAAATCTTGTAATAAAAGGTGAATAAAAGAACTAACACAGTGTAATAAACACATAAAAAAGAGCCTATTACACAAACTAAAAAGAATATGATTTAGCTTACATTTTTGTAACGGCAGGAGTTGGGTACATAATGAAAGGAAAGTTAACGCTTTTGGCGTTACTTTTATTGCCTTGGCTGTCTATAGTAAAAGTTGATAAATTTGTCTTTAAAAGATACCTACCTGTTTTAACATTTAGTTCATTAGTTATTGCTTTTATCAGTGAGTTATCTAAAAGCTTTACGTGGTGGAAAGTGAGGAAACCTCTTTTCCCTAAATTTTCAAGCGATATATCTTTTATCTTTGGACCGTTTTTTATAGCTAATTTTTGGGTCTTTAAGCTGACTTATGGGAATTTCAAAAAATATTTGTTAATTAACGTCCTATTTGACTATCTATTTGCGTATCCTTTGACCAGTCTGGCAGAAAAACTGAAGGTATATAAAATGGTAAACATGACGCGCTTTCAACTTTTTCTCATCTCAATTGCCACTGCTCTTATTAATTATTTGTATCAGCATTTTATAGAAGGTGTATTAAGGCAAAGAAGGCAATAGCTGATAGTTCGTTAACGAGCTCATCGGCATTTAAGTTTTGTTTACTGCCAATTGTAAATGGTATTGAAGATTTTCAAGTGTAGTACATAAATACTTAGCAGAGATACTAAAAGTGCAATAAATAGCGGAATAACAAAAAGAGAAGCGTGACGGAGAAGGTAAATCTCTTTCACGTTTCTCTGCTTTATTACGTACATAACCTTTATTTGTACACCGTCATGGGCAAGTATGTTAAAGATTGACCCGTAGCTGAAGCTGTTAAATATGGTTCTAATTCAAAATCTTCAAATGGTTCGATATGAGAAAAGGTCTCTAAAAATGCTTCTAAGATAGTTGTCATTTCAAGTCGGGCAAGAGGGGCGCCCAAACAAAAATGAGGTCCGTTTCCGAATGTTAAGTGCTTTTTATTAGTTGGACGATGAATGTCTACAGAAAAAGGGTTTTCAAACATATTTTCATCCATATTACATGCACTCATCCACGCAATAACGACATCTCCTTTTTTTAGCTTAACGCCTAATAGCTCGTTATCTTGTTTAACCGTGCGATCTCGTCTAGAGATATGAAACCGATATCGAAGCATTTCTTCTACTGCTTTTGGAGCTAATTCTCTATTGTTTCTCAGCTCGCTGTATAACGACCTGTCGTCATATAAGAAAGAATAAAACATATTTGCAATGGCGTGACTTGTGGTTTCAACGCCTGCACCTAAAAGCAGCATGGTAGCGTGCACAATTTCTTCATCTGTGAATGTTTCACCATCAACTTCCGCTTGAATTAAGTCTGAAATAATATCATCAGAAAGGTTGGAGCGCTTTTCAACGACAATCGGGTAGAGGTATTGAAAATATTCGGCTCCTGCACGTTTCTTTTCTTGTTCAATCTCTTTTAATCTTTCTTGGTCATAAGGCTGAAAAAGAATATCTACCCATTTTTTGAACTGATATCGGTCTTTTACCGGTACGCCGAATAAATCTGCTATAACTAAACTAGGAAAAGGAGAAGATAAATCTTCAACAATATTAATAGTTGAATTCTTTTGTATCGCTTCTACAAGGTCTGCTGCAATTTGTTTGATTCGCGGTTCCCAGTTCTTTAAACTGCGAGGAGTAAAGGCTGCTGCAAGCAAAGATCGCGCTTTCCGGTGGTCAGGAGGATCTAAGTTTGTAAGGTTGGTGATTGGAGATGTGCTTTTTTTCTTGCTATTATCTCCCACAAAAATAGTGGTTCTTTGTCCATCGCTTGAAAAAAATTCGTAATTGCTCAAGACTTGTTTGACATGTTCGTATTGGAATACATTCCATGTGTTTGTTTCTTCATGAAAATAAACGGGGGAGTTGTTCAACATTTCTTTATACCATTGGATAGGGAAAAACTCTTCTGCACGTGATTGAAATTTTGGGATTTCTGTAACGGGAATGACTTCTTTGTTCATATGATCTTATTCCTCCTTCAGAGTAGGTATAGATTTTGAATTTACTAGTTACATAGCGCTCAGTCGTTGTCACTTGCTAGATAAATAGTTAATTTGTCGAATTAACCTATACTATTAGTACATTTTTATACTAATTGTATAAAAATGTACTAATAGTATATAATTATTTTTACTTGTTTATCAAGGAAAAAGGATAAAGTTCACGTAGAAAAAGGCAGATAAGTTATACTAAATAAAAAGTAAATTGTAAACAGAGGAGTAGCAGCAATGAATCAAAAACAGCTCGATATTTTAGGGCATACACACCAGCTTTTTATAGAAAAAGGATACGTAGACACTTCGGTACAAGATATATTAGAGAAAAGCGGTATTTCAAAAGGAACATTTTATAAATATTTCTCATCTAAAAGCGAACTGCTTATCTCATTACTTTCGTCTCTGCAAGAATCACTTATTCTACAAAGAGAAAAAGTAGCCATTGAATATAGAGGGGATAATCAGAAGGGATTTCAAGAACAGATGATCTTTATGATGAACTTTGCAGAGCAAAACAAAATTCCTGAAATGATTGAAAGTACACTCGTTTTAAATGAAGTTAAAACATTTCATTATATAGAGGAATTAAAAGCGGCAACATTCAACTGGATATATGAACGTTTTCAGCAGATTTTTCCGTCTAAGACTTCTCCTTATTTATTTGATGGAGCTGTGCTGCTAGAAGGAATGCTTAACAATATGTTTAAAATGAATAAAGCGCTGAACTATCCGTTACCTATTGAACAAATTGTCCGTTATTGCATGAAGCGTACAGAGGAAATCATAATCGAAGTAGCAGAACAAAAAGAACAGTTATTTAACCCTTCCGTTTACTCTGCGGTATTTAATGAGAAAACAGAAAGTCATTTTTCGACAGATCTGACGCGTGTAACTGCGAAGTTAAAACGGGTGATTGAAAATAAACTAGCAAATGAAGAGGAACGGAAGAGAAGTTTAGAATTTGTTACGTTTATATCGGATGAATTACTGCAAAATGATACGGAGCCTCGCACATTTATCATTCAGAGCTCTCTTTTATCGCTAGAGAAAATCAATACTCTCGCACAGACCAAAGAGTTAGAGGAATATAAAGAAGTCATAACTACTCTGACAAGACATGATTCATAATTTGAAAAGCAGGTAAACTAACCCAAAAAGCCAGACTCTCCGTAGTTTAGAAAAGAGCAGGTTGCTAATAACATATAAACAGCCAGTTGCCGTTATGATAGGTGACTGGCTGCATGGGATGAAAAGGTGAGGGTGGAGACAGACATAACACTCTTAATAGAAGAGGGTAATTCTTTCCCTTTTATAGAAAATCAATTAATCGAAAGTAGCTTCTTCATTCTTAAGATCAAACATGATATAATTTGCTAACCTTTGCGTTCACTTAACTAACTTATAGGGGTAACACTTAAAAAAGAATCAATAACGATAGAAACCGCTCCTAAAGCAGGTGCATTTTTTCCTAACGAAGAAGGCAATAGTTCACATTTATTGTCTAAATGAGAATGGACTCTAGAAGAAACTTCGTTTTTAATCGTATTTAAAACAATGGGATGAGATTCAATTATATGATTTCTCAAGATAACAGCTTCTACATCAAATGTATTAAGAATATTGGTTAATCCAATTCCGATATGAAAGCCAAAGTTTTGAAGTGCATTTAACATTTCTACATCATTTTTATTTGCGCGTTCCACAATCTCTTTTCGAGAAATATTCTTTTCTTCTTTAGAGAGCGAAGCCAGTAACGCTTTTTCAGAAGCATATAATTCCCAACAGCCTCGATTTCCACAGCTACATTTGGGTCCATTAAAATCTATCGTCATATGACCCATTTCCCCAGAAAAACCCTGAACACCTTTATACAATTCGTTGTTAATAACAAGTCCAGTTCCAATTCCGACATTAATACTGATGTAAACGATGTTTTCATAGTTTTTTGTCATACCAAATACTTTTTCACCGTATGCTCCTGCATTAGCTTCATTTTCAACAAAAACTGGAACATTAAACTCACTCTCAATCAAAAACTGCAAATCTTTGATATTCCAATTTAAGTTAGGCATGAAAATAATTTGCTGATGACGATCTACAAGACCTGGAACACAAATTCCTATTCCGACTAGACCATAAGGGGACTCAGGCATATGGGTTACAAAACCATGAATAAGTGCAAATAAAATCTCTTTTACTTCACTAGCGGAAGAACTAGACAAGTCAGAAGTCTTCTCGAGAATAATATTTCCTTCTAAGTCGGTTAGAATTCCGTTAAGATAGTCGACTCCTATATCAATACCAATCGAGTAGCCTGCATTCTTATTAAAAACAAGCATTACAGGTCTTCTGCCGCCTCTAGATTGCCCTGCCCCAATTTCAAAAATAAAATCTTTTTCAAGCAGTGTATTTACTTGAGAGGAGACAGTAGACTTGTTTAATCCTGTAATCTCAGAGAGAGTTGCCCTGGAGACAGGGGAGTTCTTTAAAATTTCATCTAATATTAATTTTTGATTCATTTTTTTTACTAAAGCTTGATCTGCAATTTGAATAATAACCACTCCTTTGTTTATCTATCGAACTAAGTTGGTGTTTTTGGAAGCTTGAATTAGATATTTAAAAGTATCATATCTAATATTATAACTAAATTTTCTAAAAAAAACATTGAAATAAACATTTATTTTGTATATGATGAGATAAAGTTAGTTTATTGGATAAACAAACTAACTCAAATAAGATAGTTGATGGATAAACTTGTTCACTTAAATCAAAGGGGGAAATGACAAATGGTCCAAACTAGTACTAATAAAATTAATTATTTTGAAAGCGTAAACAAAGTTTTATATGAAGGTAAAGATTCTAAAAATCCTTTAGCTTTTAAATACTATAACCCTGAAGAAGTAGTAGGCGGTAAAACGATGAAAGATCAGCTGCGTTTTTCTATTGCTTACTGGCACACGTTTACAGCAGATGGTACGGATCCTTTTGGCGCAGCTACTATGCAAAGATCTTGGGATAGATATGATGGAATGGATTTAGCAAAAGCGAGAGTTGAGGCAGCTTTTCAACTTTTTGAAACATTAAATGTTCCATTCTTCGCATTTCATGATCGAGACATTGCTCCGGAGGGCAGTACGTTGCAAGAAACAAATAAAAACCTTGATGTTATCGTCACTATGATCAAAGAATACATGCAAACAAGTAACGTAAAGTTATTATGGAACACAGCGAATATGTTTACAAATCCCCGGTTCGTTCATGGTGCAGCTACTTCTTGTAATGCAGATGTATTTGCTTATGCGGCGGCTCAAGTAAAAAAGGGGCTTGAAACAGCAAAAGAACTAGGCGCAGAAAATTATGTATTCTGGGGCGGCCGTGAGGGATATGAAACACTGCTCAACACAAATTTACAGTTAGAGTTAGATAACTTAGCCAGATTTATGCATATGGCTGTAGATTACGCAACCGAAATTGGATATACGGGGCAGTTTTTGATTGAGCCTAAACCTAAAGAGCCTACGACACATCAGTATGATACCGATGCAGCTACAACTATTTCATTTTTAAGACAATACGGATTAGATAAATACTTCAAACTTAATCTAGAAGCTAACCACGCAACGTTAGCTGGGCATACATTTGAACACGAATTACGAGTAGCTAGAGTACAAGGCTTATTAGGATCAGTGGATGCAAACCAAGGTGACCCGCTTTTAGGCTGGGATACAGATGAATTCCCAACGGATTTATATTCTACAACGCTAGCAATGTATGAAATTCTGCAAAATGGAGGGCTGGGCAGCGGAGGATTAAACTTTGATGCCAAAGTACGCAGAGGTTCTTTTGAACAAGACGATTTACTCTATGCTCATGTAGCAGGAATGGATGCGTTTGCTCGAGGATTAAAAGTAGCACATAAATTAGTAGAAGATCGTGTTTTCGAAAATGTTATCAACGAGCGCTACGGCAGCTTTAAAGAAGGAATTGGGCTTGAGATTGTAGAAGGAAAAGCTAACTTCCATACATTGGAGCAATACGCGTTTAAAAATCCGAATATTATGAATAAATCAGGAAGACAAGAACGATTAAAGGCTATTTTAAATCAATATATTTTGGAAGTTTAAAGAACAAACGAGAGTAGAAACAATTTCTACTCTCGTTTATAAACGCGGAGGTATGAAGATGAAATATGTAATTGGAATTGATCTAGGAACAAGCGCCGTAAAAACGGTTTTAGTTGATACAAAAGGCGAGATTTGCGCTGTGGTTTCTAAAAATTATCCTCTCCTTCATGAAAAAACAGGGCATAGCGAACAGAATCCAGAAGAATGGGTTCAGCAGACGGCTAGTGCTTTAAATGAATTAATTACTAACGCTAATATAAAACCCGAAGATATAGAAGGAATTAGTTATTCTGGACAGATGCATGGCCTTGTGCTGCTGGATAAAAACTATAACCTATTACGTAACGCCATTTTGTGGAATGACACAAGAACAACAGAACAATGTCATCATCTCTATAAAGTGATTGGAGAAAAACGTCTTTTAGAAATAACAAAAAACCAGGCTTTAGAAGGATTCACTCTTCCTAAGTTATTGTGGGTAAAAGAGTATGAACCGGAGATATTTGAAAAAACAGCTGTATTTATGCTGCCCAAAGACTATTTGCGTTTTAAGATGACTGGCTTGATTCATAGTGAATATTCAGATGCTGCCGGTACATTATTATTAAATATCAGCAAGAAAAAATGGGATGAAGAGCTTTGTCAATCAGTAGGAGTTAATATTAACCTTTGTCCGCCACTAGTTGAATCTAATGAATGCATAGGCAATATTAATGAGGAGTTCTCTCAAAAAACGGGATTAGCAACTTCAACGAAAGTATTTGCAGGCGGAGCTGATAATGCTTGCGGAGCAATCGGCGCCGGCATTTTATCATCAGGGGAAACACTATGTAGCATTGGGACATCTGGGGTTGTTCTTTCTTATGAGGAACGAAGCGATAGAGACTTTGGTGGAAAAGTCCACTATTTTAATCATGGAAAAGAAAATGCATTTTATACAATGGGCGTTACATTATCCGCTGGTCACAGTTTAAGCTGGTTTAAGGAAAATTTCGCAGAAAACGATACGTTTGAAGAATTGTTGGCCGACCTAAAAAATGTCCCAATCGGCTCAAACGGCCTTTTATTTACCCCTTACTTAGTTGGGGAACGTACACCGCATGCAGATGCTACGATTCGCGGAAGTTTTATAGGGATGGATGCCTCTCATAAAAAGAGAGACTTTACGCGGGCAGTTATTGAAGGGATTACGTTTTCATTAAATGAATCAATTGAAATTTTTCGAGAAAACGGAAAGGAAATTACGTCTATTGTATCAATCGGCGGGGGAGCAAAAAACGATCACTGGCTTCAAATTCAAGCAGACGTTTTTAATGCAAAAATCGTAAAGTTATCTACTGAACAAGGCCCAGCGTTAGGAGCAGCCATGCTAGCAGCTTATGGCTGTGGCTGGTACAACTCATTGGAAGAGTGTGCAAACGTATTTATTACGTCTTCAAAAACATATTATCCTAACGTAGAACATGTACAAGTCTATAAACAGCTTTATGAATTATATAAAGAAGTATATCTTCAAACACACGACCTAAGTAAAAAGCTAGATGAATTTAAAGGGAAGTAATAGATTACAAAATATACAACCTTACTTTAAAAAGGAGCCTCATATGAAAGTAGCTTGTATTATTTGATTATGGTTGTATATCGATATACCTGACACAAAAGGAAGTATAGAAAATGCTGTAGTAAGATTTGATTCGATAGAAAAATACGTACGTTAGAGGGGAGGATAAGAGCAGTTAGTCCAATAGACGACGAAAATTTCTTTTGTGTTCCAAGAATTTGAAAACGCATTCAAATAAGTGCGAACTCAGTTAGAAATAGAACTTCTACTGTTACTCTTAACTAACTGCTTTTAACAACGCATGAAACAAAATCGAAACTCATTATATATTTTTTCTATTACCTTAGTTGCCGCTATCGGAGGGTTACTGTTTGGATATGATACAGCTGTAATATCTGGAGCTGAAGAATCATTAAAGGTGTATCTTATTGACAGCTTAGGGTTGGGATCTTTAGCACACGGTGTTACTGTATCAAGTGCTTTAATAGGATGTATTATTGGAGGGTTGGTATCTGGTTATTTTGCGACGAAACTAGGACGCAAACAATCACTTATACTAGCAGCTATTCTTTTTATAGTCTCAGCGCTAGGCGCTTCTTATCCTGAGTTTTTATTTTTCACAAAAGGGGAACCGACACTCTCTTTGTTACTAGCTTTTAACTTCTACCGCATTATAGGTGGGATTGGTGTTGGCTTAGCATCAGCCATTTGTCCCATCTATATAGGGGAAATTGCACCGGCAGATATTCGCGGCAGATTGGTATCGTTCAATCAATTTATGATTATTTTTGGAATGTTAGTCGTTTACTTCGTGAATTGGGGTATTGCAAATGGGGAAACCTTAGAATGGATTAATGATGTAGGTTGGAGATATATGTTTGCTTCAGGAGCTATTCCAGCTTTACTCTTTGCAGCACTCTTGTTTTTAGTTCCTGAAACGCCTCGCTACTTAGCTATACAGAATCAAGACCAAAAAGCTTTAGCCATACTAACCAAAATTAATGGATCTTCAGAAGCGAAATCAATTTTAGAAGATATTAAACAAACAATTTCTACCAATGTTTCATCTGAAAAATTATTGGCGTACGGAAAATTAGTTATCGTTGTAGGTATATTGCTTTCTGTATTTCAACAGTTTGTAGGAATAAATGTAGCTCTATATTATGCTCCGCGTATTTTTGAAAGCATGGGAGCAGCTAAAGGTTCTTCTATGCTGCAAACCATTATTATGGGATTAGTAAACGTTATTTTTACAGTAATTGCAATTTTGACGGTTGATCGTTTGGGAAGAAAACCTTTATTAATAACAGGGTCTATCGGAATGGCCATTGGAATGTTCGGTGTAGCAAGCATGGCTTTTTCAAACATCATTGGTATAGGGACGCTTGTATTTATCATTATTTATACAGCTTCCTTTATGATGTCATGGGGACCAATTTGTTGGGTGCTCATTTCAGAGATTTTTCCTAATAAAATTAGAGGTCGTGCTGTAGCCATTGCCGTAGCTGCTCAGTGGGCGGCTAACTATTTTATTTCCTCTACGTATCCTGTGATGATGGAATATAGCGGAGGATTAACATATGGTTTCTACGGTTTAATGAGTGTACTTTCTGCCTTATTCGTTTGGAAATTTGTTCCTGAAACAAAAGGTAGAACTCTTGAACAAATGGAAAATATATGGAGAAAAAAACAAGAGGCTTCAAAGAGTAAGAAGGCCATATAACCATTGAGCTTTTGTTTAGAGTAAAGATGAATATAAAACTTTCAAAAACACCTAAACTAACTTTAGGTGTTTTTAATATGTAACCTTTATGAAGAAAGTGGATAGCTTTTTTAAAGGATATTGCTATAGTGATAAGCCTCTTTAAAAATAGAAATATAGTTTTTTTTATGAGGAGTGTTTCATCGTAAATATAAATAACGGTGCAATGAATCTACAAAAAATCTGGAGGACATCCGCTATATACGGAATATCCTAAAGAATTAAAGTATGACCATGCTTCACGGGTTCCTGCGTATCAAAACCAGAAACTGATTGAATGGATGTTTCAGCAGGTCAAATAAGCAAATCAGTAAATGTTAAAGCTCAATACTTCATCTAGTACTTATGAAAAAACTCTTCCAGTTAATAAAAACTGGAAGAGTTTTTTTGCTTTTATTAGGCTAGTCACAAGGCACCTTTTATCCCCCACATTTACCCAAATATGTGACGAAATTATGGTAAAGGTATTCAAAATAGATAAAAACCGCTTTAAGTGTGAGAAATATCACACCCTTTAACAACGCAACATGATAATTTTTTAGAAGTAAGCAATATGTCATGACAAACTTCAATATGTTAGGATGTTTTTAGCCTTTTGATCTGTTGAGATGCATCTTTAATATGAACGTTTATATACCATTATTATGTACAGAGATTTAAAGGAAGGGAGCCTGAACTTAGGTGAGAAAGCAAAAATCAATGCATATTAGCAAGTTAATCATTCTCTCCGTATTCATTACAATTTTTTTAGCAGGCTGTGATAGTCGTTATTTGATTTTAAATCCGCAGGGGGCGGTGGCTCAAAAAGAATACCAGTTAATTATTTTTTCCATAATTTTATGCACAATTGTTGTTATTCCTGTTTTAGGTCTGCTTGTGTATATCGTTTTACGCTACCGTGATAAGCCTGGAAACAAGGCTCCGTATCGACCAGACTGGGACGATAGCAAGCGTCTTGAATTTATTTGGTGGGGCATCCCCATTATTATTATCGGCATTTTAGGTTTCGCTACGGCCAAGACGACTTATGAATTAGTAGATCCGCCGAAAAAAGATGTAAAGCCGCTAACGATTGAAGTAACGTCTCTTGACTGGAAATGGCTATTTCAATATCCGGATCAAGATATTGCGACAGTCAACTATGTAGAAATTCCAAAGAATGTGCCTGTTCAATTCGTGCTAACGTCAGATGCACCTATGAATTCTTTTTGGGTACCCCAGCTGGGAGGACAATTATATACCATGCCGGGAATGGCCATGGGGCTTTGGCTACAAGCTGATCACAAGGGAGAATATTTTGGTTCAGGGGCTAATTTTACGGGTGAAGGGTTCGCCCATATGAACTTTAAAGTTAAGTCTACATCGACAAAAGAATTTAATCAGTGGGTAAAACACGTAAAAGAAACAGCGCCAGCTTTAACAAAAGCTGATTATAACAGTCTTGCAAAACAAGGTCTTTCTTTGGAGAAATCGTATTCTACCATTCCTAAAGGTTTGTTCCAAGAAATTGTCATTAAAAATGGTGGTCAATATTATAGTCAGCATCACCATATGAAAAATGAAGATATGAAGACCATGAATGTGGCTTCTGATGAACAAGCACATACACAGCACAAGCACCAGGAAGGAGGAAAATAAGTTGTTAGACAAATTAAAAGATTTTTCATCTCATTTTTTTGTGACAGGGGAGCCGATGATTTACGGAGCAGATGTCGCCATTTTGTTAACGCTAGCCGGTATTATTTTTGTTCTTACTTATCTTAAAAAGTGGAAGTGGCTATGGCGTGAGTGGCTCACAACGGTAGATCATAAAAAAATTGGAATCATGTATATGCTTTCTTCATTGTTAATGCTGTTTCGAGGCGGAGTAGATGCATTATTAATGCGTATGCAGCTAGCATTTCCCCAGTGGCATTTTCTAGATTCTAATCATTACAATGAAATTTTCACTACGCACGGAACCATTATGATTCTATTTATGGCAATGCCGCTTATGTTTGCTTTCTTTAATATCGTTGTGCCGCTTCAAATTGGAGCAAGAGATGTCGCCTATCCTTTTTTAAACGCGGTAAGCTTTTGGCTATTTTTCTTTGGCGCCATGCTTTTCAATTTGTCGTTTGTAATCGGAGGCTCGCCAGATGCAGGGTGGCTAAGTTATCCGCCGCTTTCTGGCATGCAGTTCAGTCCTGGACCAGGTCAAGATTTTTATATTTGGGGCATTCAAATATCAGGTATTGGCAGCTTGGCTTCTGGAATTAATTTCATTATGACCATTTTAAAAATGCGTGCGCCCGGTATGAAACTTATGCATATGCCGCTATTTACGTGGTCTGTTCTAGCAAGCTGTATTATTATCATTTTCGCGTTTCCTGTATTAACCGTAACGCTTGCTTTATTGTTTATTGACCGCTTCTTTGACGGACACTTATTTACCATGACCGGCGGAGGAAATCCAATGATGTACATTAACTTAATTTGGATGTGGGGACATCCTGAAGTGTATATCGTTGTACTTCCTGCATTCGGCATTTTTTCTGAAATCGTTGCAACGTTTTCTCAAAAGAAAATATTTGGCTATAAATCTATGGTTTTTTCAATGATGATTATTAGCGTTCTATCGTATTTTACATGGGTACATCATTTCTTTACGATGGGTGCAGGCGCTAATGTGAATGTGTTTTTTGCTATTACCACGATGGCCATCGGAATTCCAACGGGCGTTAAAGTGTTCAACTGGTTATTTACGATGTTCCGCGGCCGTATTCAAATGACGCAGCCAATATTATGGACAATTGCTTTTATCCCGTGCTTTGTTGTGGGAGGAGCAACGGGTGTTATGCTTTCAGCAGCTCCTGCAGACTATCAGTATCACAATAGCTACTTTTTAGTTGCACACTTTCACCAAGTGTTAATCGGAGGCGTGGTATTCGGCTTTTTTGCAGGTTTGTACTATTGGTGGCCAAAAATGTTTGGCTTTAAACTAAATGACCGTCTTGGTAAATGGGCATTTTGGACGTGGAATATTGGTTTTTACGTATGCTTCATGCCTCAATATGCATTAGGATTTATGGGGATGACACGCCGTATTTATACGTACGATTTTGACATGGGATGGGGACCGCTGAACGTTATCTCTACAGTGGGAGCCTTCTTTATGGGCATAGGGTTTATTTTTCAAGCATGGCAGATTCTTCATGGCATTAAGTACGGAGAACGAGATGTAACAGGAGATCCTTGGAATGGACGTACATTAGAATGGTCCATCCCTTCACCGCCGCCGCACTACAATTTTGCAGTAATTCCAACAGTAACCGGGCAAGATGCATGGTGGACGATAAAAGAAGAAAGAAAAAAGAAAAAAGCGAAGGAAACAGCGGCTTTTTCTCCAATTCATATGCCTAAGAATTCAGGCATTCCATTTATCATGTCGGTTTTCTGGTTCATTGCTGGTTTTGGTTTAACGTTCCACTGGGTATGGGTAGCGATATTCGGTTTGACAGGAGTAGGAGCTTGTTTACTAGCTCGTTCTTTTCAATACAACTCGGACTATTATATTCCCGTGGATGAAATTCGACATACAGAAGATTCAGTAGGGAGGGTCGGGTAACATGGCATATGCGACAGCACACCACGGAGAACATCATCATGAACATGATGAAGAAATCAAAGTTATGGGTTTTTGGCTTTTCCTCGTAACGGACTGCATCTTATTTGGAGCATTATTTGCTACGTATGCCGTTCTTGTTAATCATACTGCAGGAGGCCTTACAGGAAAGGAATTTTTTGAAGTCCCAGGATTTGTTTCTGAAACGTTTATCTTATTAACGAGCAGCTTTACAAGCGGATTAGCCGTGTTAAGCATGCACAAAGGAAAAATAAAGCCTTTAATTGGCTGGCTAATCGTAACTCTGCTTTTAGGTGTATGCTTTGTTGGCCTTGAAATTCATGAATTTCAAACAATGGTTCACGAAGGAGCAACCATTTCTACGAGCGCATTTTTTACGGCTTTCTACACGCTGGTTAGTACACACGGGCTGCACGTCTCTGTCGGAATCATTTGGATGGTTTCAATTACAATCCAGTTAAAACGATACGGAATTACCTCTGTAACAAAACGAAAAGTGACGATTATAAGCTTATACTGGCATTTTCTTGATGCCGTCTGGATCTTCCTTTACACGGTTGTGTATTTAATGGGGGTGATGTAGATGGAGAACCACGGGTCGTTAAAAGCTTATACAATAGGATTTATTTTCTCGATTATTTTAACCGTTATTCCTCTGCTGCTGGTATTAAACCACGTACTTGCTAAAAATATATTACTAGCTGGCATTCTAGGAATGGCCGTGCTTCAATTTTTTGTTCAATTGTTTTTCTTTATGCATATTAAAGACGGAGAAAAGCCTCGTTATAATGTGATGGCTTTAATACTTGGAATCGTTTTTGTTATTACGATTGTAGCAGGATCTATTTGGATCATGACTTTTAACTCTCAAGTTCAATAAAAATGGAGCCGTGTACGATGTGCACGGCTCTATTTTTGATTAATTTCTCTAACTTGTGATAAAAATCACATATTTTCGCTTGTGCAAGAAGTACAATAAAAGTGTAGCAAAGAAAGTTCTTTATAAACGAAAGACAAAGGAGAGATTATGATGAATATGGCTTATCATAACATCCTCGTAGCAGTAGACGGTTCTGTAGAAGCGGAGTGGGCATTCAAAAAAGCAGTTAACAGTGCAAAAAAAAATAACGCTCATTTGATAATTTGTCACGTTATCGACATACAGGCATTAAGTCCATCACCTTATGCATTCTATACGGATACACGCTTTCAAGATGCAGAGAAATTTGCTGAAGAACTTTTAACCAACTATAGTAACCTAGCCATTAAGGATGGAGTAACGAAAGTCGAGACATTAATTGAACACGGTTCTCCTAAAACAAAAATATCTAAAAAAATTGCTCCCGATAAGCACGTTGATTTAATTGTATGCGGTGCAACCGGGTTAAACGCGGTAGAGCGTATCTTAATTGGAAGTGTATCTCAGCATATTTTGCGCTATGCCAAATGTGATGTGTTAATCGTTCGCACTCCTAAAGAAGCTGAAGAGGAATCAAAGCCTTTACAAGTAGAACTAACAGAATAGCCAGGCACAGACGAGAAATAAAACTTGTTGTGCACAGCAAAATACAAAGCTCTCACCATTTATTTAAAGAGAGGAGATAAACGTATTTTAGTTAAAAGAAGATCCGAACAAGGAGTCAAGATTCTTAAGGGAGAATTTGACTCGTTCGGATTTTTTTATTGTGATGGTGAATGTATTTTCCAGGTATGCAGCTGTTTCTAGCTGTTGATTGAATGGGAATGGCAGAAAGAAAGGTGAGGATAGTAGAGCACATTAAACATGTTTATTAAAGAAGCAGAGGGGAAGAACAAGTATATAGAAAACTTTTCCTTAGTTGGTTAAGGTTGATTTATAAAGGAGTGACGAATATGTCAAAGTTAAATAATCCATTAACTCAATATTTCCATGAAGACTATCCAAAACAGTATCAAGAACCGCCTGGTGTACAAAAAGAAATGAACGTCATCCCAGACTGCGGGGAAAACAGTTACATAGGTGCAGGTAAATTAAAAGGCAGAAAAGCTCTTGTGACAGGTGGAGATTCAGGTATTGGCCGAGCAGCAGCTATCGCTTACGCAAGAGAAGGAGCGGACGTTGCGCTTAATTACTTGCCACAAGAGCAAGCTGATGCAGAAAAAGTAAAAAAGCTTATTGAAGCAGAAGGAAGAAAAGCAGTACTCATACCTGGTGATGTAGGCGAAGAATCTTTTTGCAAGGAGCTAGTAGAAAAAGCTTACAAAGAATTAGATGGATTAGACGTTTTAGCGCTCGTAGCAGGTAAACAGCAGGCAGTAGAAGATCTTGCCGATTTAGAAACGGATCAGCTGCGCAAAACCTTTGAAGTAAATGTATTCTCTTTATATTGGACCGTAAAAGCAGCGCTGCCTTATTTACCGGCAGGTGCTTCTATTATTACCACAAGTTCTGTACAAGGCTATAGCCCAAGTCCTAATTTATTAGATTATGCAGCTACAAAGTTTGCCATTAACGGATTCACTCGCGGACTAGCCAAGCAATTAGCTCCAAAAGGTATCCGCGTCAACTCCGTTGCTCCAGGACCTATCTGGACGCCGCTTCAAATTTCTGGAGGGCAGCCAAGCGACGCTATTCCAGGCTTTGGACAAGATACACCTTTGCAGCGTGCTGGTCAGCCGGTAGAGTTAGCAAATGTATACGTATTTTTAGCTTCAACGGATGCAAGCTACGTAACAGCTCAAGTTTACGGAATTACAGGGGGAATAGAACTAGCTTAACTCAAAAAAACACGTGCAGTTATGAACTGCACGTGTTTTTTTGAGTTATTTTTGTTTTAATGTCTTCTTCCTTTTAAAGTCTGTACACAAATGTAGCTAAGCGTAGCGAATAACGCTGTAATAAATGCCGAGTGAGACAGTGTAGCAAAGACATTTAAACGGGACATGACAACAAAGATACCGCTAAATATTTGAGCAACGGTTAAAGCAACTGCAATGATGGACGCGTAGTAAATATCACGGCGAGTTTCTTTATACTGCTTGATGGCAGATACCATAATCCAAATGATAAGAACAAACAGCACAAGAGCAGCAAATCGGTGGGCAAAATGAATGCCCGTTGTTCCTGAAAGCTTTGGAATAAGAGTATTGCCATAACAAGCAGGAAAGCTTGTACATGCTAAGCTTGCACCTTTGTGACGCACATATGCACCTAAATAAATATCGCAGTAGGTAAATATAAGCGTAAACCATGCGAGCCATCTAAATTTGCCTGTAACCGCTCCTTTAATAAAATGATCTGAACGGTCCTTTTGAATAACAAATATTGAAAGTAAAAATACACCGGTAAACGCAATAAGCGAAAGACCGAAATGCAGTGCTAGCGCCTCAGCTGACTGAGGCCAGATAACTGCAGAAGCCCCGAGCAATGACTCGATAACGATAAATGCAATACTCATAATCGCTAAAATTTTCACTTCACGGTTTCTGCGATAACGAATCCAAGCCCAAATAGAAAATGCTAAAACAAGAAGACCTGCAAATGCGGTAATCAAACGATGCGTATATTCAATCATTGTTGCTACTGCGTATTCGGGTATTAACTGCCCGTTACACAATGGCCACTCGTTCCCGCACCCTAATCCAGATCCTGTGGTTGTGACCAGACTGCCGGCAATCATTAAAATAAACATAACAATCGTTGTAAATATAGCTGTTATTTTAAATAAATTTCTCATACGTTGACTCCCTTTGTTGAGTTACTAATTATGACTATAGATTTGATGAATACGATAGTCAAGTAGTAGAGCGTAATTAACAAATAACTGTCACAAACTCGCACATGTTTCCCTTAAATTTAATGTCAGAAAAGCTTTCTTCACTAAGCTTTGTAATGGTTTTTTCCTTTTAAACAATGTAAATATGCTTTCATACATAAGATATAAAAAATTATATTAGTGATTTTATACAATTTGCAAAAAAAACTTTAGAGAGAATGGAGATACAATCATATTCCAAAAGTGATAATATAAATATAAATCAAATGATGTTATAAAACCTATCATTTTATGTTAGATATAAAATAAACTTTTTATCACGGAGAAACTTTATTGAAAGGAGAGATAACGATGAGCTTAGAAGCTTTAAATAAAAGAATAGAAACCGATCTTTCTTACCTTTCCTTCAGGAAACTAACAGAAGTACAGCCAATTATCCCTAAGAGTGGACACGTATACGATGTAATCATTATTGGAGGAGGCCAAAGCGGGTTAGGAACGGCTTTTGGCTTGCTGCGAGAACGCGTGTCAAATATTCTTGTTATTGATGAAAACCGTTCGGGTTTAGAAGGTCCGTGGGAAACGTATGCACGAATGATTACGCTGAGAACACCAAAAAACTTAACATCTATCGATTTAGGTATGCCTTCGCTTACGTTTCAAGCGTGGTGGGAAGCACAATTTGGCTCAGAGGGCTGGGAAGCTCTTGACAAAATTCCAAGAGGAGACTGGATGAATTATTTACGCTGGTACCGGAGCATTCTTAACCTTCCTGTGGCAAATGAAATAAAATTAACGTTAATTGAGCCGACGGAAACAGGTATTCATCGCTTGCATATTGAAGGGAATGGAGCTTCATGTCCTACACTGATGGCACGTAAAGTTATACTAGCTACAGGAATTCAAGGAGGAGGAGAGTGGCATGTCCCGCCTATGATTTCTGAAAAGTTGCCGCCTCACCTTTATTCTCACACTTCCCAAACCATTGATTTTACTACGTTGAAGAATAAAAAAGTAGCTGTTTTAGGAGGAGGAGCTTCCGCGTTTGACAACGCCAACTATGCGCTTTCTGAAGGGGTTGTTGAAGCTCATGTATTTGTTCGTCGAAAAGAACTTCCGCGTATTAACCCAATCAGACAAATGGAAGCTTCAGGAATGATTGAACGTTTCCACGCTTTGTCAGATGCTGAAAAATATGAAGTGATGGCTCATTTTTTCGAATACAACCAGCCTCCTACGAATGATACATTTGGACGCGCTTCCTCATGGCCCGGTTTTCATTTACACGTACATGCACCGTGGCTGGATGTCGAAGAAAAACAGGATAAAGCAGTCGTAACAACTCCGCAGGGAATCTTTACATTTGACTATTTAATTATTAGCACAGGGCTTCTAACAGATCCGGCTCTTCGTCCAGAATTACGCCTTGTTGAAAAACACATCGCCCGCTGGAGCGATCATTACAAAGCACCACATGAAATCGCCAACCCAGTATTGGATGCCCACCCTTACCTTAGTAATGGTTTTGCTTTTTCAAATCGCGATGGGGAAGGGGAAAAAATGGTATATGGCCTTTTTGCTTTTAATTATTCCGCTTTAATTAGCTGTGGAATTTCTGCTTCCGCTCTTTCAGGTCTAAAATATGCGATACCGAAGCTCGTATCAGAAGTAGCCAATCAGCTTTTTATTGATAACCGCCATGAGAAGTTAACCAATTTCTTTGACTATAATGAGCCTGAATTTATCGGGAGCTGGTCAAAGGACAATAATCAAGTAAAAACAATATAGCAAAACACATTTTTAACAATGAAAAAGGTGAAGCATATGGAGCCGATCTCTAAAAAGAAGATAGCTACTTTGTATACTCAAATTAGCCAAGAGATTTTTAATGTAGGCGTGAATACCTTTCCAGCACATTGGGATCCTAAGCTTAGAATTCCACGTGGACAAGTTGTCGC
>JADMIO012791273.1_pt1 | contig 83425 bp, 72 predicted proteins | sample 8958161 | NCBI WGS metagenome assembly JADMIO01 (sample SAMN16585339, study PRJNA669376) | soil metagenome | isolation source: Crop rotation soil | place: USA: Cullars Rotation, Alabama | collected 2011 | reverse complement strand
CGACAACTTGTCCACGTGGAATTCTAAGCTTAGGATCCCAATGTGCTGGAAAGATATTCAGTTCTTGTATTTGCGCAGGCAACAGGAATACCACTGATCTCCAAGCCTGCACAAGTATTGCGAAGCGCTACATATGCATAGGCAAAATGAGCGCCCGGTACACAGTTGTCTGCCTCAAACGTTAGTTGCACAGTTTGTCCGCGATAGGGAGAGAGATCAAAAGTGACTTCCGTCCACCCTTTTGTCCATACGTCATAAAGCAATGTTCCATTGGTATTATTTGTTCCCGCATGAGTTAAAAAAGGCACGGGACTATTTCTAAAACCGTTTGCAATCGCTGCCGCACTATCCAGAGTCGCACCCGTATCACCTGGATTCCCGCCAGCATTATTCAAGGTTGGAAGATAATATTGAGGCGAAGCACAGGTGATCACAGTTCCATTGGCCACTAATGTGGCTTTAAACAAGGGCTGTTCATTTGAATTATGCGTTCCGTTCTCCAGCACCATGGCATAAGCATACGTCATCGTATAAGGAACAGTTGCCGGACCTGCAGGCACATTGATGTTATAAGTGATCGACCTGGTAAAACCGCCGGGATTTGAAGCGTCTACATGAAGATCATACGAATTGGCAGTGGAGCCGATTTGCACGGAATATCCATAAGAATATCCATTGATCACCGGGATCGTTTGGAAACCTCCGTAAAGATCGTTGGTCGATGTAGTAATCACCTGGATACCGGTTGCCCGAAGGGAAAACTCAGGGATTGTTTTAACGCCATTGTTCGGTGCCGGGTAGGTTCCGCTGGCTCCTCCCAACAGGCCTGTTTTTGCCGACCAGGAAGAGAGATCCCCAGTAGAAAAATCAATATTTATTGGGCAAGATTGAAGCTGGGAATAAGCAGGAAAAAAAACTAACAGTACTAAAAAACTTAATAGCCATGCCTTCAATTTGTGACTCATAATCAAGAGTTGGATCATGTTTCATATAGAGTATAAACGATGCCTGTAGTTTAAGCCTGGCACCTTAAAAACGCTTTGTTAATTGACTTATTTTACCATCGTTCAATTTATCACCCCAATTATGCGAAAGATTTATCGTAATAATACGAAAACTGCCTAATTTTCAACACCAGGGCTCATATTCCCCGGATAAGTTCCCGGCCATGGAAATTGACACACATTTCGTTGACAGCGTTTCAAGACCATTCTAAAATCCTTTCAAAACGCGCTTATCGCGGTTTCTCCTTTTATTGAGTATTAAATAGATCGGTACGCCCACCAGCATTAATACCATTCCAATTGCTGCTTCCCTTGGTCTTGCATAGATGGTGTTCAGGAAAAGCGCCGCACTGAAAACCACTACGATGGCCGGTACTATGGGATAACCCCAAACTTTATATGGCCGCGGCGCATCAGGCATTTTTTTGCGAAGAATAAAAACACCCAGCGCGGTAGCCCCATAATAGATAAACACCGCAAAAATGATCATATCGGTTAATTGATCAAACGTGCCGGAAAGTACAAGTATGCAGGCCCAAATTCCCTGGAGCCACATTGAATTGGCGGGGGCCTGCGCTTTGTTAAGTTTACCTATTGATGGGAAAAACATTCCTTCTTTCGCCATGGCAAAATAGGTTCGGCAACTTACAAGAATTGTCGCGTGGGTGCAACCCAATGTAGTAACCGCTATCAATGTCGAAATGAACAGGCCTCCATTCTCTCCCCAAAAAACCTTTACCGCTTCAATGGCCGCTACCATATTTTGCGATTTGTAAACATGCTCAAGTGTACCAACCGGCAACAACGAAAGATATGCAGTATTGACCAGCAGGTATGTTGTGATGATAATGAAGACACCGATCGTAATGCCTCTTGGAATATTTTTGTATTGATTTTTTACTTCTCCACCGATGTATCCCACCGTTGCCCAACCCTGGTAAGCCCAAAATGCGGCGAGCATACTTGTAAATACAGCGCTGAATGTAACAGCTGAGCTATTCGTGGTTTGCATGTCAAATACGCGGCCGATGTGAGATTGAGAGCTGCTTAATCCAAAAACGATAATAGTCAGGATGCCTGCAAAAACGAGGATCAACACAGCCGCGCTAAATCGGGCGCCGGTCTTTATGCCTTTACTATTAAGCCATGTTAATAAAAGAATAAGGATGATGGCAGTGAGCTTGATATTAAGATTCTCAAACGGATAAAATACACCCGCAATATTGAAATCATGCAATGAGGAAAATACGGGTGGTAAATGAACGATACTGTTTAGTGACTGGGAAAAAACATATGCAAGGGCTGAAATGGATGCGGTTTGAATGACAATAAATAGTGACCAACCAAAAATGAACGCGAAAAAACGGTTGTATATTTTTTGATAATAAACGTACTCTCCACCGGTATCAGCCATCATGCTTGCAATTTCAGCATTGCTCAATGCGCCAAACAAACTGATAATACCTCCCAGCACCCAGCAAAGTAATACCCAACCCGGGGAATGTAATTCGGCGGCCATGGGGGCCACCTTTTTGTAAACACCCGAACCGACGATGTTACCCACGACAACAACCACTACAAGTCCTAATCCCAATGACCGGTTTAACTGTTGCGAATTACTCATGAGTTTTTTTTGTTCGGTTTATTTTTCGTCCGCACTTGGTCCATACATGCCCGGCACCGGCACATCCAGCAAACGGAGATAAACTGATAATTGCCCACGATGGTGTATGAGATGACTAAATCCCCACCCACGGATGGCGATCTTCTTTGGCAGCTCACGTCTCATCTGGTCACCTCTCCGCACGATCCATGTTTTATTAAAATCTTCATCACTCATCGAGTCAAGATCTGAAATGGCCTGCTGTAATTTATCATGGAATGTTTTCATTAATTCTTCTTTGCTTTCCGCGCTGTGAGAACTAAATCCCTGGACAGCAAAATCCCAATCGTCGATTGCAATGATCCGGGAGATCCAATGCGGTATTTCTGCAACATGTGTTGCAAGTCGTCCAAGCGTCATTGACCTTTCGTGTGGTCGCCACGAACCTTTTTCGAGGGGCACTCTCTCGAGCATTTTTTTTGTTAATTCAGATTCAAATTTCAACTCTGCGACCAGGGGATCTTTATAAGCCATAGTTTTGATTTTTATAGTTATTGTGGACGGTCTTTTTGCAGGCCGGCATATTTCTTTTCAAACTTTTCAGCCACTTCATCGGGATGCTCCAGGTTATGAACAGCGTCTTTCTTTGTCGCAATCCTCCAAACCTGGATCAATGCGGTTATCGTGAAGATGCCGCCGATCACCCAATTTAGAATATTCTGGTTTGATTTTAACTTCTCGGCGATCAACTGTCCCCCAAAAATAAAAACACAGTTACCAATGAATGTTCCGATACCGATACCAAGAATGTATAGATTATAGTGACTGTTTTTCGGTAACAAAACTTTTTTTGCAAACAAAACGGTGCTCCATCCAAACCAGAACGGAATTTGTACAGGGTTCACAGCACACATCGTGGCGCCCAGGACAAATCGCGGTAAAGTACTGCTAAGAATGATATTCTTTCCCGTCTTTGCATGAAGGGCTGCGTGAAAGCTTGAAATGGCCAGGGCTACTACAATCGCGAGGGTCACCCATTCGAGAGCCTTAAAAATTTTTTCCTGTTTCCTGATCCAATCCATTCCTACCAAAGAAACCCTCACGTAGATCATTTCAACCAACAGCGAGCCAAGAGAAAATAATATAGCTGCGGTGTATCCATCGGTTATCCCGATCTGCATGGCGGCAACATTCAATGTTCCCAATGGCAGTGAGCCAAGAAAACTGATGAACAAACCGGTAGAAAAAATTTTCGCCAATGGGTGCACCAAACGAAAATAGCAAAAGAGAAGGAAATTGATCAGGGATTAATTGGTCAACGTAAACAGCGATATCAAATCGTCGCCATTAGCTGGCTTTTGCAAAAATCGAAAGAGTAACAGTAACGTTGTCTGAAAGAGAAATACTGCTGCCGCCTACATTAAAATCGCGACGATTTAATTTAAAACTTCCTTCAAAAAGATAGCCTCCATTCCGGGAGGTAGCAGTGAAAGGGAACTTCACTTCTTGCGTAACTCCCTTGATCGTGATGTTACCGAACATGTAGAGGTAACCATCTTTATTTGCCTTGGTGATCTTTGTGGACTTGAAGGATATCTTCGGATATGTCTTAACATCAAAGTACTCTTTCTTGCGCAAATGATTGTCCCGCGATTCAATATCGGTATCAATCGTACTTGCATCAACGCTCACATCAAAATCTGCCGCCGTTGGTTGTGCAGGATCGTATTTAATGGTGCCGGTAAGGCCTTTAAAATCTCCTCCTGTCGCTATTCCAAAATTGTCGATTGAAAAATGAACTTTGGACCCCTCGTCGATAGGAGTATAATTCTGCCCAAATACGAGGGCTGAAAAAATAAAAAGAAAAGAAGTAAGGGTCCGTTCTTTCATAACTAATCTTTTAAGGTCTCATCTATAAAATACAAGAACGCTTTTTGGGTTTTATTGGTTGCTTTATAAAATGGTTATCGAAAATTTTGAAACTGTTATTGCCTGAAACAGTTGCAAATTTTATAATTCTTAACTTTTTTAATCAAACTTTTCGAGCATTTTGAAATGTCGCTGTGCATCTTTCAGAAATTTGCGACCCTTTTTAAATGACCAATAAGGAGTGCCGTTTTCATGGTTGTACTTGCTTATTTCATACAATGCTTTCCAGTGTTTTAATATTTCGCGATAGGCTTTTGAAAGGCTCATATTGGCATCGTAAATGTGATTGGGTTCTGCGCCACAACCGTTGAACTCGAGAATGGAAAAGTTCTTACCATCCTTCAGATCTTCAATTGACACGCATTTTATATCGTAACGGCCATAATAAAACTTATCTGTATAATGACTGAGATCATCGAACACTTTCAACAAACGATCATCAATTTCTTTTTCCAGGTTTATAAATTTCGCCCCCCGGTTATGATTTCCGGCATAGGATAAATAGAAGTGTTGTCCATCGGCTAAGATCCTGTCAAGCCTGTGTTCATGGCGATGCTGCATTTCTTCCAGGCGATATTTCGCCCGCGGATGTTTACAGATCAGTTCCCACAACGTGCTCTTGCCGTCTCCGTACACTTCAAGCAATTCTTTTTGAATAAACCCCGTGATCACGCCTTTCTGTTCCATGGGATGGCGGTAATAAAATACGCTTACTTCAACTGGCATTTCAACCAGGTCCTGGACGATATATTCTACAGGTATGCGGTAATGATATTTTTCTAATTGGTCCTCCGTTTCGATTTTCCGGAATAGGATTCCCTTCATCCCGACGTCGGGCTTGACGATAAAGGGATAATTAAACCCTGCTTCACAAACCTTTTTCTTTACCTCCTCAAAGGAAAGATCATGGAGTATATAAATGGTTTTAGGATGGGAATTGGGAGGCAATTGCTCATACATTTCTCTTTTGCTTTCGCCCTCAAAACCGCCAAACGTGATCGTGGGGTTGGATGAGCTGAAGAACCATAATGAACGCGACCTGAAACAATACCAGAACCACATGGGACCAATGGGCGCATACAAAACATAAAATGGCCACAATTCCCAGTTAAACACTCGCTGAAAAAATTTCCGGATCCCCATAGTATGGCGGCAAAAATAGAGATTGGTTTCCTCACTTGTAGATATAAAATCTTAATATTACTTTTAGCTACACCAACCAACTACTGCCATGAAAGTTCTTGCTATATTCATTATTTGCGGGTTAATGACGCTGCCAACCACTGCACGTTCAGCTACTCTGCCCCGACCTGCTCATTCTACAATTTATCCGCAAGAGGAAATACTTAAAAAATTCACTTCGCTCAAGATCAAAGAGGTCCAAAAATTGATCGGAAGAAAACTAACAATAAAAGAGAAGATATCTTTCCTGATCCTAAAAGCCACATCCAAAAAGAAAGATAAAACGAACCAGGGAGCAACAGCACTTGGGTTCGGTATCGTTGCTTTGGCAACCCTGGTCATTGGGTTATTTGTTCCCTACGTAATAATTGTAGCACTCGTCGCCTCTATCCTGGCTATTGTGCTGGGGTCCATGGCAAAAAAACAAGATCCTTCCGATAAGAAAGCACACGGCGGACTTATCCTGGGCTGGATCACACTTGCCCTTATCGCATTATTTCTGATTGTTGCCGCTATCGTTGTTGCCAGTTGGGCATAGTAGAACAACATTACTGTCTCCCAAATTCAGTAACATTGTAGCTAATTGAAGCTGCGCATGAATGTTCCAATTATGGCTGAGCTATTTGCGAGGGGCGAATCGCCTGAAGTTTTGTTTTGGGTAGGATGTTCAGGCAGTTTTGATCAGCGGGCGCAAAAGATCACCAGGGCATTTGCAACAATCCTTGACAAAGTTGGAGTCAATTATGCCATCCTCGGAAAAGAGGAAATGTGCAACGGAGATCCTGCTCGCAGAGCCGGCAATGAATTTTTGTTCCAGATGATGGCCCATCAGAATATCCAGGTCCTAAATAACTACGGCATAAAAAAAATTGTAACGGCCTGCCCTCATTGTTTCAATATTTTAAAAAACGAATATCCTGCATTGGGAGGCAACTATGAGGTTATTCATCATTCAGTATTTCTTCAACAACTGATTGATGAAGGAAAAATAAAATTAAAGGAGGGCGGATCATTCAAGGGAAAGAAGATCACCTATCATGACAGTTGTTATTTAGGCAGGGCAAATAATATTTATGAGGCGCCGCGGAAAGTCCTTGAAGCACTCGACGCAGAACTGATCGAGATGAAACGTTGCCGCAGCAATGGATTGTGTTGCGGTGCGGGCGGAGCGCAAATGTTCAAAGAGGAGGAGAAAGGAACTACAAGAGTGAACTTTGAAAGGACCAATGAAGCTATTGGCACAGGCGCTGAGGTAATAGCTGCCGCTTGTCCCTTTTGCAATACTATGTTGACCGACGGCGTGAAAAATGCCGAGAAGGAATCAGAGACCAGGGTGATGGATATAGCTGAGTTAATAGCCGAGAGTTTATGATTTCGTCTAGTCACAAGTAGACTTGTGTTTGTAACTTTGTTGGATGAATTTTGAATATAAACACCTTCTCAACGATGATTTTGATCCTGCCTCCAGAGTCTGGATCTACCAATCAAGCCGTTTGTTTACCATCAGTGAAGCCCTACAGATCGAAGAAATGATCGATCAATTTGCGCAAGGCTGGCTGTCTCATGGCGCCCCGGTAAAAGGAGCGGCACATCTATTCTTCGGACAATTTGTTGTGCTGATGGCCGATGAAACGGCTACCGGAGTTAGTGGTTGCAGTACGGATAGTTCCGTACGATTGATCAAAGAGATCGAAACGACATTCGGAGTAAATATGTTTGATAGACTGGCACTGGCGTTTATCGTTCAGGATAAAGTGCAGATACTGCCCATGCCCCAATTAAACTACGCCGTTGAACGGGGTTTCATTACTGCCGATACCCTGTTTTTCAATAATGTGGTATTGACGAAGGAAGAATTGGAAAATAATTGGATCATTCCGGCAAAGGATAGCTGGCTCGCGAAAAAAATTTCATTCCCAAATACAGTTTCGTAAATTTAAATTACCAGCGGCAGTAGCTCAGTTGGCAGAGCATTAGCTTCCCAAGCTAAGGGTCGAGGGTTCGAACCCCTTTTGCCGCTCAATTATTTCCCGCAGATTGCGCTAATTCTCGCAGAAAGATGACGATAGTCTCTACTGGTACATACCGTAAACCTTAAACCAAAAACCATAAGCCATCTCCTGCCAGACTGTCACAACTTGAAGCCTTTTAACTATCTTTGCCCTCCAATAAAATTTCGGATATTTTTTTTGAATGATGCTTGAGCTTGCAGGAAATAAGATACATGACGAAAGCCGCCAGGGAGAGGCCATCGCCCCCTTTGCTGCTGACCCCAACCAATACCGTAAGAGGTTTTATATTGAAAGCTATGGCTGCCAGATGAATTTTTCAGACAGTGAGATCGTTGCGTCCATTTTGAATAAAGAAGGTTTTGGTGCAACCCGCAATTACGAAGAAGCCGACCTGGTTTTGCTCAACACTTGCTCTATCCGTGAAAAGGCTGAGCAGACGGTACGCAAAAGACTGACCGAGTTCAAAAAGCTGAAGCAAAATAAGCCCGGCGTGTTGGTGGGTGTTTTGGGGTGCATGGCGGAAAGATTGAAATCAAAATTTTTGGAAGAGGAGCAGTTGGTCGACATTGTAGTGGGACCTGATGCCTATCGCTCTTTGCCTGCATTGGTGGAAGAGGCTGAGACGGGTCAGAAAGCTGTAAACGTTCTGCTCAGTCGCGACGAGACTTATGCAGATATCTCGCCCGTTCGTTTAGACAGTAATGGTGTGACAGCATTTGTGAGCATCATGCGCGGATGCAACAACATGTGTTCATTCTGCGTGGTGCCGTTTACAAGAGGAAGGGAAAGAAGTCGCGATGCCGTTTCCATTGTAAGAGAATGCCGGGACCTTTTTGATAAAGGATACAAAGAAGTTACCCTTCTTGGACAAAACGTCGACAGCTATTATTTCATTGATGAAGCAAATGATGAGATCGTCACATTTGCAAGGCTGTTGGAAAAAGTTGCACATATCTCTCCGTTGCTGCGTGTTCGTTTTTCCACTTCGCATCCGAAGGACATAACCGACGATGTATTGTACACTATGTCGAAGTATGAAAATATTTGCAACTACATTCATTTGCCGGTGCAAAGCGGATCAACAAGAGTGCTGCAATTGATGAACAGGACATATACAAAAGAGTGGTATATGGCCAGGGTGAACCGGATCCGGGAGATCATTCCTGACTGCGGAATAAGTTCTGACGTGATCGCCGGATTTTGCACGGAGGCTGAGGAGGATCACCTGGAAACTTTGCATGTAATGGAGCATAGCAAATATGATATGAGCTATATGTTCATCTACAGCGAAAGACCGGGCACCCTGGCCCAGAGAAGATATAAGGACGATGTTCCCGAAGAAATAAAAAAAAGAAGGTTGACTGAAATAGTTGGGCTGCAGAATCGTCTTTCAGTTGAGAGTAACAAAAACGATATCGGTAAAACATTTAAGGTTTTAATTGAAGGAGACAGTAAGAGAAGTGCTGGCGACTGGATGGGCAGAAACACTCAAAATAAAGTGGTAGTATTTCCCAAAGGAAATTCAAACTTTAAGAAAGGTGATTATGTTATGGTTAAAATAACCGATAGCACGCAGGCAACATTATTGGGCAAATTGGAATAAGGAAATAAAAATGACAGATATTCAAAGTATAAAAAACAGGTTTGGAATAATTGGCAATGCACCGGAACTGAATTATGCGCTCCAGGTCGCTGTCCAGGTGGCCAGCACCGATCTCACAGTGTTAATATTCGGAGAAAGTGGCGTTGGGAAAGAGGCATTCTCAGTGATCATTCATACACTTTCGGCAAGAAAACATAATCCATTTATAGCGGTTAACTGCGGGGCGATCCCTGAAGGCACTATCGATTCAGAGTTGTTTGGCCATGAGAAAGGATCGTTTACCGGTGCGGTGGATAGTCGCAAAGGATATTTCGAAACAGTTAACGGTGGAACAATATTTCTTGACGAGATCGGGGAAATGCCGCTCGGTACACAAGCAAGATTATTACGTGTGTTAGAAACAGGCGAATTCATCCGTGTGGGCTCATCAAAAGTTCAGAAGACAGATGTGAGAGTTATCGCGGCCACCAACAAAGACCTTCTTGAATTAGTGAACAACGGTAAGTTCAGGCAAGATCTTTATTATCGGCTGAATACAGTGCCAATCAGGGTACCCGCGTTGAAGGACAGGAAGGAAGATATCATTCTCTTGTTCCGGAAATTTGCGGTCGATTTCGCTGAGAAATACAAAGCGGTACCCGTACAGTTGGATGATGACGCTAAAAACCTGTTAATAAATTATACATGGCCGGGCAATGTGAGAGAATTGAAGAATATTGCGGAACAGATATCGGTTCTTTCACAGGATAAACAGGTGCACGCAAAAGAACTTTCAAAATATTTGCCCGAACATATTAACAGGTTGCCGGTACTTGTACATACAAATGGACAGTCGGGCCACGATTTTTCGAACGAGCGTGAAATTCTTTATAAGCTTTTCTTCGACATGAAGAAAGATGTAACGGAATTGAAAAGAATGTTTCTTGAAGTTTTGCAAAACCCGAATTTCGTGGCGCAAAATCCAAACCTCATGAACCAATTGCAGGAATTAAAAACGCCGGAATTGATGCAGCCTTTGAATCAAACAGTGCTGCAACCTGTTCAACCGGTCTTGATGCATAATGATGGCATCCATGAACATGAAGAAGTTGAAGAAAGCCTCAACATCATGGACAAAGAAAAAGAACTAATCATTAAAGCATTGAAGAAACACAAGGGAAAAAGAAAAGATGCCGCCCTTGACCTGGGGATCAGCGAGAGAACCTTGTACAGAAAGTTAAAGGAATACGATATTGAAGAATAAGTGAAATGCGAAGACTGCGCTGAAATTTTTAACAATGCCTGTCACCAAAAAAATATTTTTCTTTTTATTTATTTGCGCACTTTCTGCGATCGCCTTGACAAACATACATTGCAAGGTGTCGTATGGCTTGCATGATGTGTCAATCCCCGATTCTATAAAAACGGTGAAAGTGAATTTCATTGACAACAAAGCGCGATATGTAAACCCGCGCCTGAGTCCTACTCTCACGGACAGGCTTCGGCAAAAAATAGTTGGCCAGACAAGGCTCACACAAACGAATAATGACAATGCGGATTGGGAGATCAGTGGTTACGTAAGCGATTATTCCGTGAGTACTTCCGGTATATCACAGACACAATCACAGTCACAACAACAAGCGTCTATTAACCGTTTGAACGTGTCCGTTCATATGACATTATTTAACAGAAGGAGTGGCGATCAAAAGGAGTTCGACGTTAGCCATCCTTTTGACTTTCCCGCCAGCCTCACCCTACAGGCAGCCGAATCCCAGCTAAGCGACCAGATCATTCGCGATATGACGGATGAAATATTCAATCATATTTTTTCTGACTGGTAATTGTATCTTGCAAATATGGAGACCGTAACGGCCTTAGTTCGATCAATTTTTCAAAAAGAATCATTAGATGACTGTAGCCTCGAAGAACTGCAGGCTATGGCCCGTCAATTCTCCTATTTTACGCCTGTTCAATTCCTGCTTGCCGAAAAATTAAAAACCACAGATGAAAATTTGTACAGGGAACAATTACAACGGCTCTCCCTGCATTTCAATAATCCTTTATGGCTCGATTATTTATTGAACTCGGACAAGACCGAAGGATCAATTATGCAGGCAAGATCTGAAACACCTGGAATGACAAAGGAAGAAGTTGCAGGATCAGCGAATGAGAATGGTTCATTTGAATCAACAACCACCGTGGAGGAACAAAACCTTCCAGTGATCGTGAATGAGGGAGGCGCAAATCCTGTATCCGGAGCGGTGGAATTGAAAGATGAAATGGCATCATCAGCCGGGAAAGATGAAGAAAGCGCCGTTGAACAAAACCATGGAGACTCCGAAGTTGCAATCCCAATATCAGCCCAGGAAGAAACTCAACCCAGGATCCCGATGCCACCTATTCCGGACCTCAACCAAGCACCTGCAGAAACTGAGCTTAGCTTTCAGCCTTATCATACGGTGGACTACTTCGCATCCCAGGGCATCAAATTTGTCGCCGAGGAAAAGCCAGTTGATCGTTTTGGCAAGCAATTAAAGAGCTTCACCGAGTGGTTAAAAACCATGAAGAAATTGCCCCAGGCTGAAGTATTAAAAACAACAGATGTAGTCTCTGAGCAAAAGGTTGAGCAAATGGCAGAACATTCGATTGACGAGGGCGAGGTGATTACTGAAACCATGGCAGAGGTATGGATCAAGCAGGGAAACAGGGAAAAAGCCATTGACACTTACAACAAATTAAGTTTGCTCAATCCCGATAAATCCGCTTATTTTGCATCCCTTGCGGAACAGTTAAAAAACAGTTGATATGGTTATTTTATTCCTCGTGTTGGTCATTATTATTTCATTCGTTCTCGGATTTATTGTACTGGTTCAAAATCCTAAAGGTGGTGGACTTGCGGGAAATATAGCTGGCTTCAGTAACCAATTTATGGGCGTAAAACAAACCACAGATATTCTTGAAAAAGGCACCTGGCTTTTTGCAGCAGCTCTTGCTTTGCTCTGTCTTATTTCAAGTCTCTTTATTACCGGTTCTTCATCCATTGAGGATAAAACACAACAGATCGGAAATCCGACCCGTCAAACAGCGCCGGCTACCAATCCAAATTCGCCTGCCACTAATCCAAATAATTCGCCTGCACAGCAAACGCCTCCAAAATAGGTCTTTACAAAAAGATTATTAAAAAGACCCTGTCAATCGGCAGGGTTTTTTATTATTTTGTTGCCAGCTTTGCCTGCCCGAAGGTCCAAAAGAACCCCGTGGGAGATCACTGTCGAGGCGGGCACTTATGTATCGATTGCCGCTTTTTTTAGTGTGACCGATCATATTAAAAACTGTATTTGATTCTATGAAAAAATGGATCCTTTTAACTGCCCTCCTCATCGTTCTTATTGCCGCATTTTTTGCGTGGAAGTTTTTTGGCCCCACCGTTAAACGGCCTGACGATAAATTCCTTTACATCAGGACAGGTTCAACCTATCACAACGTCGTCGAGGACCTGCTGGACAAAAAGATCATCAAATCTGCCGAAGGATTTAATCTTGTTTCAAAGGCGTTAAAGTATGAGATCATCAAACCAGGAAAGTATGAGATCAAAAAAGGGATGAACCTTTTTAATCTCGTGCGCATGTTAAAAAATGGCAGGCAATCACCCGTTGACCTCGTCATCATCAAATTCAGAACAAAGGAAGAATTTGCTGGTCGTATCGGCAGACTATTTGAAACGGACTCGGTGCAGATGCTCGATTTTCTGAACAATAATGATTCGCTTGAACACTATCATCTCGATACCAATACGTGGACCTGTGCCATTATTCCCGACACGTACAGGTATTTCTGGAATTCCACTCCTACAAAAATTTTTTCAAAATTGTCTGCAGTCTCAGAAAATTTCTGGACAAATGAAAGAAAGGAAAAATTAAAAAATAATAATCTCAACCCCCAGCAAGCTTATACGCTGGCTTCCATCATTGAGGAAGAAACAAATCTCAAGTCCGACAAAGGAAAAATTGCCAGTGTATACATCAATCGCATAGATAAAGGCCTTTCTTTACAGGCAGATCCTACAATAAAATTTGCCCTGAAAGATTTTGGACTAAAACGCATCTATGAAAAATATTTAACCGTCGAATCACCTTATAATACATACGTGAATAAAGGCCTGCCTCCCGGTCCTATTTGTACACCGTCTGTTGAAACTTTGAAAGAAGTGATCAATGCCCCTAAAACTGATTACATTTATTTTGTGGCTGACAGCGATCTGAATGGTAGTTCTGTTTTTACCTCAAATTATAAAGATCACATGAAGTACGCCAAAATGTACCAGCAGGCATTAAATAAACAGGACTCTATAAAGAGGGCCAGGGAGAATATGCAGTAGTGCTAACTTTCACAAACATACGGCAACGGGTTGCTTCAACTTTTCCTGTGAATTGGCTGATCAGGCAAAGTCAAAAAATTCGCTTACCGGGTTTCCAGGGAATCCCACTTTATGATGTTTTAAAATTCTTTTTCCGGCAAATACGCAAGGTTGGGCTCACAGAACGTGCCGCGGCTATTTCTTTCAATTGCGTGATGGCCATTCCGCCGATCATTATTTTTCTATGTACACTTATACCCTATCTGCCGATTTCGAATGAATTTATTCACCAGCTTCACGGGTTGATCCGCGACGTGATCCCGGGTGAAAAAAATAATTCGGCGATCATAAAATTTATTGACGACATCATCAAAAAACCAAAGAATGATCTGTTATCAATAGGTTTCCTGCTGGCTCTTTTTTACTCATCCAACGCAGTGATCGGCATTATGCGCGCCTTTGATAAAAATTATCTTGGTTTCAAAAAAAGAAAGATGATAAACAGGCGGGTTACCGCTCTTCAATTGACCTCCGTTCTTTTCGTTCTTATGTTTGCTTCGTTGCTGGTACTGATCATGCAGAGTTCAGTATTAAAATTATTCGGGCTCAAAAGCGCGTCCGTGCGACAGGCTATTGGTCAGGCCAGGTGGGTTGTGATCGTTCTTTTATTTTTTAGCTCGGTTTCTTTTATCTACCACTATGCCCCGTTTGTGCACAAGCGATGGAAGCTGATCAATCCCGGTTGTATACTGGCCACCACCCTGATGCTCTTGTTTACGCTCTTTTTTTCCTATTGGGTAAACAATTTTTCCAATTATAATAAACTGTACGGCTCCATTAGTACCATCCTCATCCTGATGTTGCTTATTTATTTCAACTCGCTGGTATTGCTGATCGGGTTTGAACTGAATGTGAGTATCACATCCATCAAGCACGAGGCGGATGAAAGGGATAAATCAGCATCAAACGGTAACACTCCTGCCTGATTTTTGCCGTAAATTGAACAAAGTTCCAGTATGTTCTATTGCATTCTTTTTGACCTCTGAACATTTAACACCTGTGAAATCTTTTTAAACTTCCGGATATGAAAAAAACTTTTTTGGCACTAGTACCGCTTGCGCTGGCAGCCGCTCTTGCATTTAGATCTTCAGTTGAGCCTCTACCTATTGGTGCATCCCTGCCAAACCCTGATAGAAAAATGAAGGATATAGCCGGGATGGAGGTTTCCTTTAAAGATGTTATGAATAAAAAAGGATTGCTGGTGATGTTTAGCTGCAACACTTGCCCGGTTGTGCATGCATACCAATCGCGTACAATAGAAGTGTGCAACTATGCAAAAACGAAAAATATCGGTGTCATCCTTTTAAATTCCAATGAAGCTTCAAGGGACGATGGTGATTCGTTCAACGACATGAAGGACTACGCTGGTCAGCAGCACTACAACTGGCCCTATGCAGTGGACGAAAATTCGGTAATGGCTAATGCCTTTGGCGCTACAAGAACCCCCGAATGTTTTTTGTTCAATGCAGATGGGAAACTGGTTTATCACGGAGCCATCGATGACAACCAGAACGGGCCCGATGAAGTGACGCGTAAGCATTTAAAGGTCGCCATGGATGAGATGTTAGAAGGAAAAGATGTGTCCGTAAAGATGACGAGGTCGGTAGGATGTTCGATAAAAAGGTTGAGGTAGAATATAGAATGTAGAATATAGAATATAGAATATAGAATATAGAATATAGAATATAGAAGTTCCGCCACTTCATCCCCGAGCTCTTTCTGTGCCCTGGTCGCGACTTTTTTTTATGGAATATCCGGGTAACCGCATCACAGCGTTGTTCCACCAATTATTTTACCCACAAAGACGTTTGCTTATGAAATTCCCATCTCTTATCATCAATTTGATCGTTATCGCTTTCTTCGGCCTGACCAGCTATGGACTTACCGGTAGTATTGCAGTAAAAAGCACGATGGGCATTATTCTCGCCCTCGTAAGCCTGGTCGCTGGAATTATGTTTCTTTACTTGTTGCCGAAGCTAAACAGTCAGCCCACTGAAGATGAAAAAACAGACAGCTAGTTTTTGGCCGGTACTAACATCACCTGGATCTCTTTCTCCAATTTCTCTTTGGAGAGAGGCTCCTCAAAAAATTTGTGATGGCCTGTAGCATTGTTGACAAAAAGGCTGGAAGGCATTCCCCCGGTCCAACTGGTGTCGATTTTGGGACAGAAATAATCCGCGTTTGTTTCGTTGAGCCAAACAACGGGATATATAAGGTTTAATCTTTTTGCCATCTCATTTACCTTAACGGGATAAGCTGCTTTCATATCAAGACTTACAAACACAAGCGAAACATTCTTTGCTTTATACCGCCCTGCCATTTCCTGGAAATATGGGATCTCTTCAAGACAAGGCACACAAAATGTTGCCCAGAAATTAACAATCAAAGGAGTTTTGCTTTCTTTAATTGTGTTTTCCAGATCAGTGATCTTAATAGACTTTACCTCCTGTGAATAGATGCCTGAAACGAAAAATAAAAATAAAATGACAAGAAATGTTTTCATATTACCAGCAAAGATAATCGATAGCACAGGGTGTCATGGCCAATGCGCGCATAATTTTAATATATTTATAAACCTTTGTGAACTTTGTGTACACTTCGCGGCTTAGCGACCTTTTTTGGACACAAAGGCCACAAAGAGTGACAACGAACACTAAGGATAACTACAATGAAATACCCTCCCGTTCAAAACTATATTAATGGAAAATTTGTGAACAGTGATTCACGAAGAAAACTTGACGTGATCTCTCCTATTGATGGAAATATTCTTTCAACGGTCCCCATGTCAACTGCTAAGGACCTTAGTGATGCAGTACTGTTAGCAAAAGCCGCATTCCCAGGCTGGAGCAGGTCCCCGATCAAGGAAAGAGTGCAGGTTTTTTTTCGCTATAAAAGTTTATTGGAAAAAAATTTGAAAGAGCTCGCGGAACTGGTACAGGAAGAAAACGGAAAAACTTACAATGAAGCCGTTGCTGAAATTGAAAAAAGCATCGAGCTCACAGAATTTGCCTGCTCACTGCCGCAGTTGGTCACCGGTGAAATTTTAGAAGTAAGCAAAGGAGTTGAATGCAGAACGGAGCATGTGCCCCTCGGCGTGGTCGCTTCAGTTGTTCCATTTAATTTTCCCTGCATGGTCCCAAACTGGACCATACCAAACGCCATTGCACTTGGCAATTGCATGATCTTAAAACCATCGGAAAAGGTCCCGCTGAGTGCAGCAAGACTGGCACAATTATTAAAAGAAGCAGGGCTGCCTGGCGGCGTCTTCAATATCGTCAATGGCGATAGCGAAATTGTCGAAGCTATTTGTGACCACCCGGGCATTGAAGCTGTTTCCTTCGTCGGTTCAACAAAAGTTGCCAAAATAGTTTATCAAAAAGCAACGCACCATTTCAAAAGAGTGCTTGCACTCGGAGGCGCAAAAAATCATTTGGTAGTACTGCCGGATGCCAAAGAAGATCTCACGGCACAGAATGTTACAGCGAGCATGAGTGGCTGCGCCGGGCAACGCTGCATGGCTGCAAGTGCCATGCTTGGTGTGGGAAATGTTGATCACATTATTCAAAAAATTTGTGAAGAGGCAAAAAAGATCGTTCCCGGAAAAAATCTCGGGGCAGTCATCAGCAAAGAAGCAAAAGAAAGAATTGAAAAATATATTACACAAGCTGAGCAACAGGGAGCAAAAATTTTAGTGGATGGTCGTGGCGCAAAGGTTGAAGGAAAAGAAAACGGGACCTATGTAGGTCCCACGGTTATCGACCATGTAAAACCCGATATGGCGATTGCAACGGAAGAGATATTCGGTCCGGTCCTAAGCATCATGCGCACGGAAACAGTTGATGAAGCCATCGCCATTGAAAATAAAAATCCATATGGTAATGCCGCCTCTGTATTTACTCAGAATGGTGGTTATGCAAGATATGTTATGGAAAAAGCCAGCGCCGGGATGATCGGTGTAAATGTGGGCGTGCCCGTTCCCCGTGAACCTTTTAGCTTCGGCGGGTGGAATGAAAGCAAATTTGGTGTAGGCGATATTACAGGAAAAAGCTCTATCGAATTCTGGACAAAATTGAAAAAGAGTACCACCAAGTGGAACCCGGAAGCAGGTATTGACTGGATGAGTTAGAATTTTCATATAACCGGCTGCAGTGCCATCATTGAACTTCCGTTGCAGCTTATCCCGATTTTTCGGGATCGCACTCTTGTACCGATTCAGCGATCCTCTAAGAAAGATTATTTAACGGCGTGGGTTGATCTGGAGACAATTCAAAATTTATAACATTAAAGGTTTTAATTCAGTATTACTTTTTAAGAGAATGACCGCCTTATACCATAAATTTACGGTTAGCGGTCATTACTTCATAATTTGTAAGAGAAGCAACTATGCAAGAGAACAAATTTATAGGAGGAATATAACAGCAGGTTAACGAACCGCTAAGAACGGATTTTTTTAAAACTCCTGTCAGTGAAAATCTGTGTGATCTGTGAGAACCATTGTTCACTCTTTAGTAACTTCCCTGCTTATTTACAGTTTCCATTTGTACTATGAAAATTTTTGATACTACTATATACCTGTCAGCATCCGACCTTTCCACTCACATGAGTTGTAAACATGCTACTTTTCTCAACTTGCAGCTTGCTAAAAAGATCATTTCCCCGCCACACTCTTATGAGAATCCCTCTCTGCTGGCCCTGCAGCAAAGAGGAGAAGAGTTCGAAAAGGAATTTATAGACCAGCTAAAAACATCCGGAAAAACTGTTGGCGAAATAACCAGGGGTAATACAAGAGAAGCTGTCTTACAAACTCTCGATGCCATGCAGCAAGGTGTGGATATTATTTACCAGGCAAGACTTGAACTGGATATTTGGAATGGCTGGGCGGATTTTTTGATTAAAAAAAATGGCAAGGCGAGCAAATTCGGCAATTGGTCATACGAAGTGATGGACACGAAACTATCAAAAGAAACAAGAGCGGGAGCCATACTGCAGATAAGTCTTTACTCTGAAATGTTAGAACAATTACAAGGCTGCAGGCCCGAATACATGTACATCAAGAACCCTGCTGGAGAACATCGTTACAGGTTAGATGATTTTGCAGCGTACTATCGCCTGATGAAGAAAAATTTGTTGCAGGCGATCGATCATCCAAAGGAAACGTATCCCGATCCCGTACCGCATTGTGATATCTGCAAATGGTGGACCGTGTGTAATAAAAGAAGACGCGAGGACGATCATTTAAGTTTCATTGCAGGCATGGGCAGCATGCAAATGAAAGAAGTCAGCAAATGGGGTGTTACGACATTGGAATCAATGGCGGGTCTTGACATGCCATTGACGCATAAACCGGGCAGGGGTACTTTACAAACTTTTGAGAAATTATCACACCAGGCGCGTCTTCAACATCAATGGCGAAAGATCAACCGACCCGTTTTTGAAATACTGCCATTGCAGGAAGATCTTGGCTTTTATCAATTACCGGAACCTTCAGAGCACGATATATTTTTTGATTTTGAAGGTGATCCGTACGTGGGTGATACCGGTATCGAATATTTATTTGGATGGTATTATCGCGATCAATACTATGATCTGTGGGCGCACAATGACGCGGAAGAACTCCAGGCATTGGAAAAATTCATGGATACGGTAATGGATATACTCCCGAAGGATGAAAAGATGCATATTTATCATTTTGGTGCGTATGAGCAGAGTGCATTGAAAAGACTCGTGGGGAAATATGCAACAAGAGAAGATGAACTTGATAGATTGTTAAGAGCAGGGGTATTTGTGAACCTGCATACTATCACCCGACACGCTGTGATTGCCGGAATTGAAAGTTATTCATTGAAGGACCTTGAAAAACTTCACGGTTATTTGCGCATAAGAGATCTCCGTTTAGTTGCGCAAAACAAAGTTTACTACGAGGGCCTGCTTGAAAGCGGTTATTCCAATACGATCGATGAAGAAACCATTGCTGTAATTAGAGATTACAATAAGGATGATTGCATTTCCACAAAATATTTGCGTGACTGGCTTGAAAAACTCCGGCAGGAATTGATCGATCAAAAAAAAGATATTCCGCGCCCTGTAAAAGAGGATGAAAACCCTTCAGAAAACATAACGGCACATCAACAAAGGATACAACCCATTTTTGACAGCTTAACTAAAGATGTACCGTTTGAAAAAGAAAACCGTTCTCCGGAACAACAAGCGAAATGGCTCTTGGGAAACATGCTCGACTGGTATCGAAGAGAAAAGAAATCTTTTTGGTGGGAGTACTACAGGCTTTCTGAATTAGGTGACGAAGATCTGCTTGAAGAGGATGATGCTTTAGCTGGTTTAATCTTTACTGGAAAGCAACAGCAAGAGAAAAAAAGCTTCGTTCATTTTTATAGTTTCCCCGAGCAGGAGTTTACACTTAAAGACGGAGATAACGTTTCTTACAAGACAGAAACGATCGGCGAGATATATTCAATCGACCTGGCCAGCAAAATCATCGGTATCAAGAAGAGAAAAAAATTTGTTGAGGTACATCCGAGCAATATTATTTGCAGTGATGACATTAATGACAGCAAAAAAGAAGACTCGATCATCCGCCTGGCGGAATATGTTCTGCAAAATGGACTAGAATCAAAAGGGAGTTACCAGCCGGCCACAGAGCTTTTATTAAGGTCGATCAAATTACCAATTGACCCATCACAAATAAACGATCAGCTAAACCCAATCGCGCAAGTGATGAACCTGCACAACGATGTTCTGCCCATACAAGGTCCTCCAGGCACCGGCAAAAGTCACACCGCCGCACAAATGATCATTTCACTGATAAAGGCAAATAAAAAGATAGGTGTCACTGCGCTAAGTCATAAAGTGATCACTGCATTACTCGAGAAAGTGAACAAAGCGGCAGTAAAAGAAAACATGACCGTCAGGATCATACAAAAAGTAAATGAATTAACTGGCACAAAAGACCCCAATTGGATCGAAGCCGACGACAATCCATCTGTCGTTGGACAAGTACAACAGGCCAACATTGTCGCCGGCACGTCGTTCATGTGGGCAAGACAAGAATTTTTTGGATCGGTTGATTTTCTTTTTGTTGATGAAGCCGGGCAATTATCCCTGATAGACACACTCGCCCTTTCACATGCGGGAAAAAACCTGGTATTGATGGGGGATCCGCAGCAACTAAAGCAACCACAAAAAGGAAGTCACCCCGAAGGAACTGAAGTGTCGGCACTCGAACATATTTTACAGGAGCGCAAAACTATTTCAAAGGACCAGGGCTTGTTTTTAGAAACCACCTGGCGAATGCATCCCGCAATAAACGATTACATATCCGAGTTGTTTTATGATAACCGGCTGCATGCAAAACCCGAAACTGCCAATCAACGACTCGAAGGAAGTTCGTTCTATAAAGAGCCTGGTTTGTATGTGGAGTTGGTAAAGCATGAAGGCAATCAAAATAGCTCGGAAGAAGAAGTTGAAAAAGTGGTTTCAATTGTTAATGGTCTTCTTAATGACGGTGTGCAGTGGGTAGATTGCGATCGGCAAAAACATCAATTTAATTCAGATCACATCAAGATCATTTCTCCATACAATGCACAGGTTGAAATATTGAAAGCCGCGTTGCCCGACATCCAAATCGGCACCGTTGACAAATTCCAGGGCCAGGAAGCGCCAGTGATCATTTTTTCGATGGCTACTTCTACCCCTGAAGACGCTCCGCGAGGCATGGAATTTTTGTATAGCCTGAACAGGTTCAACGTCGCGGTTTCGAGAGCCAGGGCGGTATTTATCTTAGTTGCAAGTCCGTCATTATTTGAGCCTGTATGTAAGTCTACGCAACAAATGCAATTAGCGAATTCACTATGTCGATTGAAAGAGATCGCTATCGAATGAGTGATGAGTGACCAGTGATGAGTTTATGCTAAATGGTGGCTCATCAGTCGTGAGGGTCGCCACTCATTACTAATTATTCATTATTCATTTTTGGATTTTTTTTCTGTAACACATTCTGAATGTATATTGCCAAACAGTACCATGAGATCAACTGAACTAACTGCAAAACCACATTATCTTATACTTGATGGACTGAGGGGCGTCGCCGCTGTAATGGTAGTAGGCCTCCACATTTTTGAGGCCCATTCCACAAGCCCTCTTGACCAGATCATCAATCACGGGTATCTTGCCGTCGATTTTTTCTTTGTGCTTTCCGGTTTTGTCATTGGCTATGCTTATGACGACCGCTGGGGGAAAATAAGCATCTCCGATTTTTTCAAGCGCCGTCTCGTCAGGCTTCACCCCATGGTCATAATGGGCTCGATCATTGGTGCAATGGGTTTTTACTTCCAGGCTGGAGCGTTGTGGCCGCTCATAAACAACATACCAGTATGGAAAATGTTACTCGTGATGTTGATAGGGTTTACAATGATCCCATTGCCAACATCGATGGATATTCGTGGCTGGTATGAGAGCTATCCATTAAACGGGCCCGCATGGACCCTATTCTATGAATACATCGCCAATATTCTTTACGCTGTTGTCATTAGAAAATTTTCAAAAACAGCGCTTGCGATCCTGGTATTCATTGCGGGCTGTGCACTGATACATCTTGCAGTAACGGGTGGCCAGGGTGACCTCATCGGCGGCTGGTCCCTCGAGCCGGCACAACTGCGCATAGGCTTCACTCGTTTAATGTATCCCTTCTTTGCAGGGCTATTACTTTCCCGTACGGCAAAGCTGACTTATCTAAAAAATGCGTTTCTATGGTGCAGCCTTTTAGTGATAGTCGTTCTGTCAATACCCAGGATTGGCGACACGACTCACATGTGGCTGAATGGCCTTTACGAAGCATTGATCATCATTTTTATCTTCCCTCTGATCGTATATATGGGGGCAAGCGGCAACGTCAAGGGAAAGAATGCTAACCGGCTTTGCAAATTTTTGGGTGATATCTCTTACCCGATCTATATCACACATTACCCGCTTATTTACATCTATACTGCATGGGTACGTGACAATAAAGTCTCACTGCAGGATGGATGGCCCTATGGATTGCTGACCTTTGTTTCCGCAATTAGCATTGCTTATCTCTGCCTGAAATTTTATGATGAACCGGTAAGAGCGTGGTTAAAAAAGAAACTATTGTCGAAAGATGTTTAATGATATACATCATTGTGAGGTCGTCCGAAGAACGCCGAGGCTATCTTATTTAATTGATTAGTCCCACTGAAAAAATTTCATTGATTTGACGCCTGTTGCAGATCGGGGAATTCATCATCCGGCAGGTCCTTCGGCATGTCAATCAGTTTCCCTGTAATGTCATTGAGTTCCTTCCATTGCATCCGGTCGCATATTTCCCGCCAGAGATTGAAATAGTGGATATTGGCCTTGTATTCCTTGTCCTGGTGGAACAGCGACTGTTTGGTATAACCGATCAATTCGATATCCATGTAGAACGGAATAAAATTATCGAGCATCCAGGAAGCGTCCTTTCGGTTATCGAGATATTCTTTATGAAGTGGCTTATGCACCTGGACCATGTTGTAAAAGCTCAGCGTTTTTTTAGCGAGGTGACCATCTTGTTGCAATTCATCCATCAGTATGTTATTGCAGTAAATGGAAAGCGGCGCCGGCAAATTAGGCACCAGTATGAGGTCAGATGCCTCGAAAATATTGCTATGTAAAAGAAACCGGCCGGGTGAACAATCCATTATGCATACATCATAATCGTCCTCTACTTCTTTCAGGACAATTCGCACGAGTTCATGGTTTGAGAAATTGACAGTCGCCAGTTTAGAAGCATGGTTGACGAACTGGTCCGAAAAAAATGCATCATTACTGATCACATCGATCTGGTAACTTTCTGTGGAATGGATCACGTCATAGATAGTAATGTAGTTTTCAAACAGGCGGCCATGTGTAAGATTATTGCGATTTTGCCTGCCGAAGAAAAAACTACTGCCTCCCTGGGGATCGAGGTCCCAAAGCAGGACGCTCAAGCCTCTTTTTGCAAGAAAGCAGGCAAGATTTACGGATGTGGTGGTTTTTCCAACGCCTCCCTTGATATTGTATACGGCGATCTTTTTCAGAGGATATCTGGATCTTTTTTCCGGAGTTGAAACTAATGACAAAATGAAATGCCAACGAATAAATCGCTAATTTCTTTTTCACAATGTGGGCAATATAGTAGTTATGATAAGTAAAAAAACTTTGGGTCATCGGAATGCTCCAGTGTGGCCGTGTGTTGTTCTACATCTAAAGGAAACCTGACTGCTGCCACTGTGCTCTTATTCTTCTGCAGTGACCTTCCTGTTATTTGGTCACGAAGCACACAAAGAATCCACAAAGAACACAAGGTTATTTTCAAGCCCCCTCTTGCACATTTCATCCTCAAAGTTTCTCAATTCATGAATGCCACCATTTCCTTCGGCTTCCTGTTTTGCTTTCTTTAGGGTATTAAACCTTATAATATGAAACACGTGATCAAAGGAGGCATACTTGCAGTTGTTGTTATTTGCCTGTATGCCTTTATCACAGTCATCGCAAGGGCTTTATGATATCAAGGCTGCGCTTCATAAAAGCCGGCCTTTACTTTAACTTTTAATCAACTAAGTATGAAAAGTCTTTCAACTGCTATCCTTTTTGTCATTACGTTCAGTGCGATCCTGCTCACACAGTGCGACCAGGTTTCCGGTGAAAATGACTCCGTTCAAAAAGAAGTTGCCGCGCCTGCCTTTGCCGGCTTTGGCAGCCAGGTAAAATGGGGCGAGCACCTGGTAACGGTAAGCGCTTGTCATGATTGTCATACTCCCAAGAAAATGACCGATCATGGCCCCGATATCGACAGCAGTTTATTGTTATCCGGCCATCCTTCGGAGATGGGTGTGCCTGATTTGGACAGGCACGAATTAGAAACCAAAGGCGTCACAGCCACAAGCGATCTCACTTCATGGGTCGGCGCCTGGGGCATTTCTTATACAGCCAATTTGACTTCCGATGCGACCGGCATCGGCAATTGGAAAGAAGATCAATTTATCTATGCCATAAGAGAAGGGAAAATGAAGGGATTGGCCGGCTCAAGACCAATGTTGCCTCCAATGCCCTGGCAGATGTACAGGAACATGACCGATGATGAATTGAAGGCGATCTTTGCGTATTTGAAAACGACGAAACCGATCCACAATATTGTTCCGCAGCCAACGCCGCCTGTATCTGCAAGAAAATAATTAGCGCCTGGCAAAACCGCGTTCATTTTGGCGAATTGCTCTCTTATTCATCAATGGAAGGGCGATTCGCCATCACCATTAACTTCGAGCTAATAAATGAACGACTTTAGCATCGTAATATTTGGCGAACCAAAAATGATCGACGAGCCTTTTATAAAAACAATATTGCAAAAGGGCATAGAGGCAAAAGAAAAAATTCGGTCTGAATTTTCAAATATTTCGCTGGCCCAACTGAATTGGAAAACATCGGCTGAAAGCCGGAGTATTGCACAATGCCTTGAACACCTGGCTATATCTCACAGTACCTATTTCCCTGCATTGGAAAGGATCACCGAAGGAGCTTACAAGATGAGTTTTTGGGAAAGATTCAGTCCCTTTAGCGCCGTTTGTGGACGGTTGCTGAAAGATCAACTCCAGGAACAGCCAAAGAAAAAATTTAGGGCACCTACAATAATCCGGCCTTCAGTGAGTGATTTAACAATGGAAATTATCGAACACTATCATCAGAGTTTAGACAAGTTTCTACAATACATCTCTGATTGCAGAAATGTCGATATTGATAAAACGATCATCACTTCGCCAGCGATCGGGATTGTTACTTACAGCTTGAGAGATGCTTTCCAGTTTTTAATTCAACACGAGCACCGGCACATCAACCAGGCGATCCGGGTTAAAGAGAATAATAACTTTCCAACCGATATGGGTCGAACGACAGTCATGAATCCAACGAAAGATCCCTACGACAAGGAGCTGATCAAGAGAAAAATTCTGAATATCAAAAACGATATCGAAAAACTTATTCGACCAATTTGCGCCGAACGATTTTTTACTGACTGGTACGGTGCGTATGATATAGATCCAAAGCATTTGGTTTATTGGATCTGCGTTCAAAGCGATAAGATGAAAAATAAATTGTCGGAGAATAATGAACTAACGACCACGCTTAGAGAGCTCCTGGAAAAACATCACTATCCACCGGAATCTCAAAAATTTGTTCACATCGGGTTTGAATCGCAGGAAACAATCGATAGAGAATCAAAAGGTAACTGGTACTATCATTTCAAATAACTCGCTACATCTTGGAGCGGACGCGGCATCCTTTTTAAAGGAACCGGCATACATCAGATGTTTAATAAGCCAACACAATTTTCTCACTTTGCATCTCTACGTTGTTTACTAATAGAGATATAAAATAGGCTCCTGCACTAAGATTCTCTTTTTGGAAAGTAATATTGCCTTGCGCACCCGACCTTACCTCGATCCTCTTAACAATAGTACCTTGCAAATCGTATACGATCATTAATGCTTTTGAACTATTAGCTGGCAGGTTATACCTGATAGTTGTGCTTTGGCTAAACGGATTTGGCGAGACCTTAAAATATTTCCCACTTACAGTTTCCAGCCCTGCCTTCGTTTTCAAATTAATAAGGTCTTTTTTCAAATCAGCAATTTCATTTTTCATTTCTTCAATTATCGTTTGCTGTTCCTTTATTCCTTCGTTAAGAAGCGGTATCAACGCAGAGTAATTAATGGAGTAGTATCCATTTTGATCTTGAATCACCGCTTCCGGAACCACGTCTTTTACGTCTTGGGCAATAAAACCGACTTGTGGTTCAGTCGTAAAATTCATTTCGGGATATTTCTGGCTATCCCATTTATAACGAACACCATTAAGTTTTTTTATTGAAGTTAAAGCGTCCTTGACTGGCGTAATATCTTTTTTCAATCGCCTGTCAGAAGTTGCAAAATATGCCAGGGCTCTTGTTACGCCGTTGATAGCAAGTTTCAGAGTACCGGTTGCCGGCGGAGGTGTGGGTCCACTTAACCCACCAGGCCATGTGTAGGAAAAGCCGCTTGAAACGCCTATTCCTACACTTGTACCATTGTCAAAAACCTGGCTACAGTTTAAATTTGATCCTGTACCTGTTTTCGGAAGAAAGTTTGTTGTCGCACATAAATTTTGAACTCCGGGTGTAGTGCGCCAGAGGTTACCATTAGCATCGATGCCTACAATATTTGTGACCGTTCCGCCGGTTGTCAAACCCTGAAACCGCACGCCTCCTGTTGTGTGTAACTGTGCTGTAGGGAGAATTGTGCCTATGCCAACCGACCGACCGGTATCAACTAAGACATTGCCGTAAAACTGCACCGATCCTTGAGCGGGCTCATTTGCTCGTGTCTGGCCATAAATTTCCAATACATAGCTATTTTGAATACCAGGGCCATAGCCGTTTTGCAATCCAAACCAATAATCCCCGCTCGGAGAGTTAGATGGTCCCCCAATGAAAAAGGCATTTGGAGGATTAGGATTACCATCAGTTGCAACTAATCCCGTATTATCCCAAAAAATAGCTGGGGGATGAATATTACCTGTATTATTGTCGTTTAATAATTTTATTGTGCCTGGCCATTGATTTATGTTTAGCGTACTTGCTACACTACGCACCGTGAGTCCAAAGCTCGCATCTAATGTGTTCCCTATTGAAGATGGGAGATTCAATTGTTGCGCCGAAATAATTTGGCAGAATACCAATGAGAATGGTACTAAATACTTTTTCATAAAAGAAGGTTTACGTGATGAATAATGTTGCCGATTTTTCGCGGGCCCAGGATTGAAACAAAGCTGGGATAATTTTGATCCAAAGTCAAGCACAACTTTTTAATCGTTACGCAAAATTTAACGGACGTGTAGTTTTCGCCCATAAACGTGCAAATTTCTCGTTTATGAATTCTACAGGAAAGCAAAATCCAACGAAAATTGTTTCACGAAACAAATATGGGAATAGAGGCAGCAGCGATCGATACTTTTGAGGATAGTGCAAGTTAGTGCTGTGCAAGCCACATCATGAAGGATTCCTACAATCTTAAAAATATCTTCTCCAGCATTTCAAACAGATCAGGGTGATTGGAACGCAGGAGATCGGGGCGTTCAAAAAAATATTCGGAGATCACAGCGAAAAATTCTACAGGATTGGTTGCACCATACATGTCAATATCCGAACCATGCGCCCGCATCTTTTGGATTGTTTCATTCATCAGCGCCGTCCATCGATTGACATACTTTCTTTCTAGAATTATTTCCGGTACGCCATCCATAGTTCCATCCATTTTATCGATCAAATGCACAAATTCATGAATCGCAGTATTGCGATGATCCGTGGTATTAATAAAACCTTGCCTTAATTGCCACTTAGTAATGACCATCACATTCTGCATCGGGCCCGAACCAACCATACCCGATATATGACGATTATTTCCCGCCTGGTCAAAGTCTTCATTAAATGCCCCGGGATATACCAAAACTTCATGCAAGTTGATGTATTGCCAGTCAGGAAAAGAAAAAACCGGGATGATAGCGCCCGCGCCAATGAATATTCTGTCGATATCTTCCACTTCAGCATTCACACCGGTAATATCGACGGTGGAAAGGAAATGCTCGATCCTTTCTTCAAATCTTCGCTTGCTCTCTTCATCCAGTTGGCGATAAAACTTTACGTAGTCATTAAGTGTTTCCTTATAGTTATCCGGTAAATGAATGATCTCCCTCGTCCTTCTTATTCTGAACACAAACAAAATAATGATAATGATCAGTAGAAGCACAAAAAATATCTGCAGAACGGTGATCATGTGGTGATGAAGGTAAACAGCATGGTTACGAAAACCTTCCGGGTTTTTTAAAACTAGTGTACAAATTACCTACAGAATATTTTCAAATAAAAAGAATTTTCCTTTCCTTACATGGAAATCATGCCAATGAAAAAGAATTTACTCTTTATCCCACTTATTGCTGTCCTGTTAAACATTACTTCATGTAAAAGCACGCCCAAAGATGCTGTTTTACTGAAGTTCAATTTAGCGAAAGGCAGCAAATATAAGTTTGCAATGGATGTTGACATGACAATGAATCAAAAAAATGAAGGTAAAGATGTCAATATGAAGAACAGTATTGCAACGATCTATGATTTTGAAGTTACCGGCGATAGTGCAGGATGGAAAACTGTGCTATCAACCATCGATAAATTTGGTATGGACATGGACGCTATGGGAGGTAAAATGCATTTTGACACAGATATGCCGGCTGATACGACAACGCCTGCGGGAATTATGGCGAAGGTCTTTACGGCCCTGAAGGGTGCAAAATTTTCATTTATAATAAATGATGACGGTGAAATCAGCAAGGTCATAGGTGTCGAAGAAATGGCGGAAAGGATGGCCGCTGGCTTGCCGCATTCTGATAGGCTCTCAGAAAGTTTAAAGGGAAGTGGGTTTGATGAGGAAAGCATTAAACAAAACATGCAACAGGCGTTCGCGGCTTATCCCGGTAAACCTGTAAAGCCCGGCGATAGCTGGTCAAAATCAATGAACCAAAAAGTACAGGGACTTAATGTTAAGCTTCACTATGATTTCACACTTGAATCCGTTAATGGTGACGATGCCGTTATAAAAGTTAGCTCTAAATTGAGTTCTCTACATGATGGCGCGGTCGATGGGACCAAAGTTAATATGGGCGGAACTTCTAAAGGCATAATGCACTATAGCCTGGCCACGGGTATGACAACAGACGCCACTACAGATATGGACCTCACGATGAAAGTGTCCGTACAAGGAATGGATATCCCTATGCGAATGAACCTAAAGACAATGATGAAAGGAAAAAAGATTTAAAGAATGCGCCCTTTGATCATTTCAGAATGATCCCGCCAAGCGGTGGCAAATTCAGCGTGAGTTTATACATTTTTTGTTCTTCATCCAATAATTCAGATCGTATGTCAGGATTGAAAACATTTCCTGTGCCCCAGTATTTTTCATTGTCACTGTTAAACACTTCTTTGGTGAATTCTTTGTTATTGGCAAATAGTACCCAGTCATTTCTCACAACGGTGGTGAGATTTAAGATGATCAACAGGTCATCCTCTGTCTTTTTACCTTTTCTCCTGTAGGATACGACTGATTCAGCCCTGTGATTCAGATCAACCCATTCAAATCCATAAATGCTGAATTGATTTTCATACAATGCGGGTTCATTTCTCAGCAACGCGTTCAGCCCGGCCACGCAATCCTTTAATTTTTTATGAGGATCATATTGCAGTAATTGCCATTCAAGCTCCGACTTATAGTTCCACTCCGATGTTTGCCCAAATTCATCGCCCATAAATAAAAGCTTGGCCCCCGGGTGTGTCCACATATATGTGTACATCAAACGAAGGTTGGCCATTTTTTGCCATTCATCACCCGGCATTTTGTAAAGCATCGGGCTTTTGCCGTGTACTACTTCATCATGACTAAATGGAAGCATGAAGTTCTCATCATAATAGTACATCATGCTAAAAGAAAATTTATCCTGGTGAAACTGCCTGAAATAAGGATCCATTTCAAAATAGTCAAGCGTATCGTGCATCCAGCCCATCATCCATTTCATTCCAAAGCCCAAACCTCCCTGCCAGGTTGGTCTCGATACACCGGGCCAATCGGTTGCCTCTTCGGCAATTGTTTGCACGTCCGGGAAATCCCTGAAAATTGTTTCATTCAGATCCTTGATGAAGGCCATCGCCTCCAAATTCCCCTCACCTCCAAATTCATTCGGTTCCCATTGTCCATGTGAACGGCTATAATTTAGTTTCAGCATGGATGAAACAGCGTCGACGCGAATACCATCAATATGAAATTTATCAAACCAGAATCGTGCACTGCTGATCAAAAAAGATTTTATCTCTCCCCTTTTATAATTAAACACATAACTGTTCCAGTCGGGGTGAAATCCTTTTCGCATATCTGCATATTCATAGGTATGTGTACCGTCAAACATGAACAGACCATGAGCATCGTAAGGAAAATGAGAAGGCACCCAGTCGAGTATCACACCAATATCTTCTTTGTGAAAAGCATCGATCAGTCTCATTAAACCCTGCGGGTCACCAAATCGCGATGTGGAAGCAAAAAAGCCGGTGCACTGATAACCCCAGCTTCCATCAAAAGGATGTTCCATCACAGGCATAAACTCAACATGCGTAAATCCCATTTCCTTCACATAAGGGACCAATCTTTCCCTGATCTGGTCATAGGTATTGTAAGTTTCTTCGTCGTTCTTATCGGGCCGCATCCAACTTGCCAGGTGTACTTCATAAACACTCCATGGTGATTCCAACCCGTTATTCTCTTTTCTTTTGCGCATCCACTCCTCATCCTTCCATTCATAATACATGTCCCAGGTAATAGAGGCTGTCAATGGACGTTTCTCCCAAAAATTAGCGAAAGGATCTCCCTTGTCCTGCGCCTTACCGCCAAAACCGACTATATAGTATTTATAAGACTCTCCTAAATTGAATCCCGGAACAAATCCCTCCCAGATCCCGCTCTTGTCCCATCGAGGATACAATTCATGCTCATGATTTTTCCAATGATTAAAATTTCCGATAACCGAAACAGACGTCGCATTGGGGGCCCATACACAGAAATACATCCCCCACACATCATTTACTTTTATTGAATGTGATCCGAATTTTTCATAGAGAGAATAATTTGTCCCGGCCTGGTAATTTCTTACATCATCAGCGGTCAATAAGGAGTAGTTCCAAACCGGCTTATTCGTATCTATAAAATGGATCTTCTCATAAGAATCCTGTTCGCTAAGATCCAGTTTTGACCGCTCATCGCTTTTTTTTTCCTCGCTTACGACTTCGTTCGTATGTTGCGGTCCATCAGCATCGTTTGTGGAATTTTGATTTCGCTGCGTCATAACTGATTCATTTGTTTAACCTAAAATTAAGAGAGCACTTTTTTTTAGCCAGATAATTCAAATGATTTTTACACTATATACCAGCTGTTAGCGTTATTAGAAAACTAACTAACCATTAGCCATGAGAAAATTCATTGTGGGTTTGGTCTTCTTAGCAATAACTCTTATTTCACACTCACAGACTACTTCCATTAAAGGTACGGTGACTGATACAGTTGAAAAGAAAAATCTTGCTAATGCCGTAGTCACCCTTCTTAGAAAATCAGATTCTGTCCTGGTTAAATTTACCCGAACCAACATAAATGGGCAATTCACACTGGCGGTTGATAGTGGAGGTTCGTATGTACTCATGATCACTTATCCAAAATATGCTGATTTTGCCGATGAGGTCGCACTGAAACCAGCTAAAACATTTGATGTCGGAAAAATTTCAATGCTCCAAAAGGCCATCGTACTCAACGAAGTGATCGTTCATTCCACCGGCGCCATTCGTATTAAAGGTGACACTACAGAATTCGTAGCTGATAGTTTCAAAGTAAAAGAAGGTGCGACCGTAGAAGATCTTTTAAAAAAATTACCCGGTTTGTCGGTTAATAGTAAGGGTGAGATCACCGCGCAGGGAAAACAGGTTGATAAGGTTTTGGTTGACGGGGAAGAATTTTTCGGCAACGACCCGACCATCGCGACCCAAAATATTGGGGCCAAACAGGTAGATAAGATCCAGGTTTATGATACCAAAACTGAGCAGGACCAGATCAAAGGAATCGGGGCAAACAACGATTCTAAGACGATCAACATCAAATTGAAAGATGATGCTAAAAAGGGATATTTTGGCAAGGTCGAAGCAGGTTCCGATTTCGATCACCTCACCGATGGAAAGGTCTTGTACAACAACTTCGTGGGGAGTCGCAAATTTTCCGTTTTTGGTACAAAGAGCAATACAAGCACCGGTAGCCTGGGTTGGGAAGACAGAAATAAATTGGGAATTGAAAATGATTTTGAATACGACGAAATAGGTGGCTATTATTTTAGCTTTGGAACCAACGATGACTTCAGCGATTGGGGACTGCAGGGACTCCCTGACGCGTATTCAGCCGGCAGCCTGTTCAGTAATAAATGGAACGAGGAGAAGAACAAATTGAACATGTCCTACATTTATAATCGTCTTGGTACAACCAATGAAAGTTCAACCCTGAAGCAAAACTTACTTCCAGACACTACATTTTATAACAACGAAAATGCAAATACAAAAGGCCTGAAGCAGCAACATGTTTTTACCGGGAAATATGAATGGAAGATCGATTCGCTGGCATCCATAAAATTTACCTCAGCAAATACTTATAAAACGACAGAAACTTCCGGCACGACGCGCAGTGAGGCTCTCGATGAAAACCAGGAATTCATTAACACAGGCGACAGGACCAATACAAATAATCTCACTCATAAACAATCGGACAACCAGGTCGTCTATAAACAATTGTTCAGAAAGAAAGGAAGAATGTTGCTCACAACGCTACGATATACCTACATACATGATGATAACAACGGAACTTTGAATTCCACGAATCAATTTTACCGGAATGGTATTGTCGATTCAACATTGGTGACCGACCAATTAAAGATCGGGAGCGGGGAATCCCATACATACGGGGGGAAAGTGACTTACAACGAACCTTTGAATTCTCAATGGAACCTGGTCACCGAGTATAGTTACAATGCAAATCATTCCAACTCCGACCGAAGTACATTTGAAAAAGACCTGAACGGAAAGTATACTGTTCTCGATTCTCTTTACAGCAACAATTTCGACATGAACGCTGAGGCAAATACGGGCATTATCACCATGCGTTACCTTGGTAAGAAATTGAAATCAGCTTTTGGCGGTGGCGTGTCGGCCGTGCGGTTAGATGTAAACAACCTTGATAACAATCGAAGGAACATTTACAATTTCACCAATTTTACTCCACAGGCTCAATTTAGCTACGCATTTAAACCGCAAACCACTTTTAGTTTTCGTTACAATGGCAGCACAGTGCAGCCGACCATTGATCAACTACAACCAGTGAGAAACAATAACGATCCTTTGAATGTCTTCGTCGGAAATCCTCTTTTAAAAGTGGGCTTCAGTCATAGGTTTAACATTTGGTACAACAGGTTCCAACTGCTCAAAGGGAGATACATGTATTTTGGCATGAATTATAATATACTGGAAAACGCGATCTCCAATTTTAGCATAGTCGACTCATTTGGCAAAACAACTACCACGCCCGTGAATGTACGCGGCACCAGGGATTATTCATTTTATGGTTGGTGGATGTCGGGAGAAGGTGATAAGAAATTCATTTTTGAAATAAACCCAAACGTAAACGGCGGCCGAAATGTGACCTTCATCAACGGCCAGGAAAGCATCAACACCTATGCGAACATCGAGCTGGAATTGGGGGTACGATATTCTGTCCAGGATAAATACAATTTTCATATTGGGCCGAAGGTCGGACGCAATCTTTCCACATCTTCTCTTCGAAAAGATATCGACAACAATTACTGGACGTATGGGGGAGCAGCGGATGGATACCTGATGTTACCGTGGAAAATTGAGATCAATACCGATGTTAATTTCGATCTGCGACAGAAAATACCTGCATTTCAAGAGACCACAAATACGAACATTATTTTGTGGAATGCCGAAGTCAGCAAAAAAGTATTCAAGGATAAAACAGGAAAATTTATTTTTAGGGCGAACGATATACTAAATCAGAATAAAGGTTTCAACCGTATCATCAACAGCAATTTCGTAACCGATCAACGCTATCAACGCATTGCCCGGTATTTCATGCTGTCTTTTCAGTGGACGTTCACCAAAATGCCAGGTCAGAAATAGAACCTCTATAGAAGATGGAGGAGAGTTTATAAAACAAGAACCAGAAATGAAAATGAAACGATGCTTCTTCTTTTCGGCTTTTTTCTTTTCAATGTTTGCTGCACGGGCACAGACTCAATTTTTTTCTACCGTCAAGATAGAATTTGAAAAAACGATCGCTCAGCATGCCATGATGAAGGAACTCTCACCGGAATGGTTTGAGATGTCAAAAGACAATACTCCTGCCACCTCGATAAGTTATTTTGATTTCATTTCCGACAGCGCGCATTCTATATACAAGCCGGGAAGAGATAATGGAACCACCCGACGTAATTGGTTTACCGAATTGGGAGCCAAAAACGTTGTTTATACTGACTACCAGAAAAATTCCAGCATCACCCAAAAACCTGTTTATGAAGAAACATTTTTAGTGCAGGACAGCCTGCTTAAAATAAAATGGAAAATAACTCCCGATACAAGAACCATTGCAGGCTTCCAATGTCGCAAGGCGGTTGGAATTTTATTCGATACGGTCGCCGTGTTTGCGTTTTATGCTGAGGAGCTGATGATCCCCGGAGGACCTGAGGGCATACATGGATTGCCGGGAATGATACTTGGAATGGGTATTCCGCGATTGCACGCCACTTGGTTTGCCACTAAAGTACAGGTCGTTAATGTGCCGGTGACAACCATAAATCCGGCTATAAAAGGGAAAAAAATGGATCGCAAACAATTTCTCAGTGAATTGTACAAAGTGATGAAGAACTGGGATGCCTGGGGCAAGAAACTGCTGCTGATAACGCAGATATAGGACAGAAATTAACTCTTTCGAATCTTCCGTGTGAATCAGTGTAATCTGTGAGCAACAACTTTCTTTGTAGTTTCTATATTTCTCTTTATGCTACTTCCTTTTTTCTCACTGATTTCACAGATAAACACAGATTTTCATAAACCTTCCGTGTGAATCAGTGCACTGAGCAACAACTTTCTTTGCAGTTTCTATATTTCTTTACACTACGTCCTTTTTTTCTCACTGATTTCACAGATTAACACAGATTTTCATAAACCTTCCGTGTGAATCAGTGCAGTGAGCAACAACTTTCTTTGCAGTTTCTATATTTCTTTACACTACATCCTTTTTTTCTCACTGATTTCACAGATAAACACAGATTTTCATAAACCTTCTGTGTGAATCAGTGCACTGAGCAACAACTTTCTTTGCAGTTTCTATATTTCTTTACACTACGTCCTTTTTTTCTCACTGATTTCACAGATAAACACAGATTTTCATAAACCTTCCGTGTGAATCAGTGCACTGAGCAACAACTTTCTTTGCAGTTTCTATATTTCTTTACACTACGTCCTTTTTTTCTCGCTGATTTCACAGATAAACACAGATTTTTAATAAACCTTCCGTGTAAATCAGTGTACGCTGTGAGAAATCATCTTCGATCGGATTACTTCTTCAAGTCCATAACAAGAACATACTTCCCTCCAACCGTAAGCTGCGGTTGGAGATCGAACGTGACACCCGTTGCGACGTCAAAGGCTTTCATAAAATCTTTTATTCTTTCCTTGAACCGCGAAAGGTCTATTGTAGAAGGTTGATCGTTTGTGTTCATCACGCACATCACTGTTTGCTTATCATCATAGCGGAAATAAACATACACTCCGTCCACAGGGACATACTGCATCAATTTACCTGTTGTGATGGCAGAAGAATTCTTCCGGAAGTTTGCAAAACGTTTGACGTATTCAAAGATGCTTTCTTCTCCTCTTGTTCTTCCTTCTTTGGTGAATTTATTTTCAGCATCACCGGGCCAGCCGCCTTTAAAGTCTAACCTGACCTTGCCGTCAGGATTCGTCACTCCAGTCATCAAAATTTCATCACCATAATACAATTGAGGAATACCACGAAAGGTTAATAGCCAGGCCAGGCCCATTTTATATTTTGTCGTATCCTCTCCTACTACTGAATAGAAACGACTCAGATCATGGTTATCCAAAAATATTACCTCACGCATGGGATCCTTATAAACAAAATCCTGCGCCGCTGTCGTATACAATTTATTCACCCCATCTGTCCAGCCAAACTTATCATTGATCGCCGGTTGGATCCCATAAAACAAACATTGAAAATCTGTCGTTGCCTGCAGATTGCTTTTGAAAGGGATGTCGTAATTATTTTGACAGAAATAACTTTGATTGGGAACGCCGTGCACCCACGTCTCACCAAACATTGTGATCTTTGGGTATTCATCCATTAAAGCTTTGTTGCACCGGTTCATGAAAACAAGATCGTTGTAAGCATATGTATCAATTCTCCATCCATCAACGCCGTATTCTTCCACGCACCAGATGGCATGCTGGATTAAATAATTGGCCACATAAGGATTGCTTTCATTCATATCGGGCATTTGCTGCGTGAACCAACCATCGGTCATCCGTTTTGAGTCAGAGGGCGCAGCATGGGGATCAAAGATGGTTTGATCTTTATAAGTCGTTTGAGTAAACCCCGGCCATTGATGCAGCCAGTCTTTCATCGGCGGATCCTGCACAGTAAAATGATAAAGGCCGACATGATTGTACACCGCGTCCTGGATCAGCTTCATCCCACGCTTGTGCAATTCATCACTTAATTTTCCATACATCTGCGCTCCACCAATACGCGGCTCGATCTTATAATGATTCGTAAAAGCATAGCCATGCTCCGTTCGGTTGGGCATGTCATTTTCAATTACAGGTGTCATCCAAACCGTCGTAACGCCGAAGTCCTTTAAATAGTCAAGATGATTGATCACACCTTGCAAATCTCCGCCATGCCTTGCAAAAAAATCACTGCGGTCCAATGATTGATCCCGCATTCCTGCAATGCGATCATTCGTTGTGTCGCCATTGCTGAAACGATCAGGCATTAAGAGATAAACAAAATCCTTTGAAGTAACACCTTGCGCAAATGCAGTTCCTTTGCCGGGTCGGCGGCGCTTAAGTTCATAGTCGACCAATTCCATTTTTTCACCGTTAACGAGACCGATTTTTAAACTGCCTGCCTTTGCACCCGATGAAACGATAATATCTACAAACAAATAATTGTTGTTTTCAACTTTATTGACTTTAGCAACAGTTATCCCGGGATAGTTAATTCTTACAGCATTGCAATAGCCTACATTTTTTCCGTAGAACATCAACTGCACCTTGTTCCATTTCATTCCTACCCACCAGTGAGAAGGATAGACTTCGACATTTTGAGAAAATGAGTAATGAGTGATGAGTAATGAGAGTAACCAAACGGAAAGAAGTTTTTTCATGGTCTAACTATTATTTATAAAACTATCATTTAACCTCACTTAATTAACCTTATTCGGATTTCAAACTTAGTAGAAAACAAGACTATATTTTCAAGACCTTGTTAGCTATTCCATGCATCATCCGGATTGAATTTTCAATAAGGGTAATAAGGTCTATTTAAATTAAGACATCTTTCTACCAAGGTTAGCAAGCCGGTCTAAATTGAAGGTCGTTTGGTTCATCGTACCCACAAATCAAAACCCTTATTCGTTCTATGATCGCAACCTTAGTAGAAAATCGACGAACTTTATTTCCAATCTTAGTACCTCATTCATCAATACACCTCCAATATCAAATTCAAAAGCGCAATTCCGGGCATCTACTGATTTTTAAAGGATAGAGCGTCATTGATGAATCGTTGAGAGCTTTCCGCAACAATAGTCGCAATACCCTCTTCCGATAGTTTAGGAGACCGAGATATTAAAAAATGAACATGTTCGGGATTCGCAAAGATGGAGTATAAATGCGAGTCATTGTGGTTCACAATGCCCGTAATATATTTTTCAATTCTCTCACGATTTCTTTCTGGGATAACAGGGATTCTATGCAAAGTTGAAAATATAAAATGGGTGTACAAATTGTTGTATTCAATTTTCATTTGGATAAGGTAATAAGGTTTTTTATTCGGGGATGGATCTTTTCTACTAAGGTTGGTGCTTTTTTTCGTGACTATCATGGTTTCAGACCTACAATTCTCCCGATAATCATCATACCGACCTTTCCTCAAGTATCTCCATCTTCGCTGTCAATGTTTCATCCACTTGTTCATTTCTTCTCTCCCGCACAAACAAATAACAAATGAGAGCTGCAATGATCATTAAGCCACCACCTACTTCAACGGCGAGCAACCGGTCATTGTACAAAAGGTTTTTCATCAGCCAGCCAAAACCCAACGAAGCAATGATCTCCGGAAGCACAATGAAGAAATTAAATATCCCCATGTAAATACCGACTTTATCCTTCGGCAACGATCCGCTGAGCATAGCATAGGGCATCGAGAGAATGCTTGCCCAGGCAATTCCAACACAGGTCATGCAACCAAATAACATATACTTATTGCTTACCCAACCCACGCTGATCAAACCGACACCACCAATAATAAGGCAAAGCGCGTGAGTTACTTTTCTTCCCAGCTTATCCGCGATAAATGGTAATACCAGCGCAAACAAAAAAGTGACAACGCTGTAATAAGCAAGAGTGAGACTTCCAAAATCAGCACCATTTGCATAAACAGGATCGCTGGGATCTTCACCACCAAAAATATTTACGGCAACAGCAGTAGTATAATAAAACCACATCAGGAAAAGGCCGGGCCAGGTAAAGAATTGGATCAATGCAACGATCCTCATTCTCTTCGGCATGTTCGTCAACGCACTCAATATCTCATTTACTCCGTCACCAAAACCGCCGGCCTGTTTTTTTACTTTTTGTTTATCGCCGGTATCGGAAGGCGGATATTCTCCTGTGGTGAAAACCGTGTACAAAACAGCCGCCAGGAAAAAGAATGCCCCGATGTAAAAAGATAATTTTACATTTTCAGCAATTAATCCTTTTGCAGCGGTGTGCTCGCGATGAAAGATATTTCTCATCACCCAGGGTAGTGAAGATGCAATGCTTCCACCCAACCCGATCATAAAACTCTGCATGATGAAACCGCGGTTTACTTGGGAATCCGGAAGTTTATCGGTGACAAATGCACGAAACGGTTCCATCGAAACATTTCCAAAAACATCCATCACCCAAAGCAGTCCCGCGGCCATGAACAAACTGCTGCTGTGCGGCATGAATATTAATGCGACCGAACTTAAAATTGCGCCGATCATAAAATAAGGTCTTCTTCTTCCCCATCTCGGATGCCATGTCCGGTCACTCATGTAACCAATGATCGGCTGTACAAGAAGCCCGGTTAAAGGAGCAGCAAGGAATAAAAGCGGGACCTGGTCGGGATTAGCACCAAGACTTTCATAAATGCGACCCATATTCGCTCTCTGGAGGTCCCATCCGAACTGAATACCAAAAAAACCAACACTCATGTTGATGATCTCCGAGATCGATAGTTTTGGTTTTACTCCCGTGTAGGCTGAAGACATAAGCAATCATTAAGTGAAAGGAAAGATAGTAAGATTATGTAAAAAGAACACAAAATGCTTACCGTGGCATTTCCTGATTGGATCTTTTTTGAACCGCAGGGGTTACCCATAGAAACATAACTTCATGTAGAGTAAGCGGTCCGTACCCGGCTTTATGTTTTTTTATGTTACTTATCGGCCCATGTGATGAATTAACTCAAAGCCGGGAAAGCTACCATGCGATCAATGTCGAATTCTCCATGTTCAATAATGGTCCGATTATTCCAGTCCAGCCCTTTTCAAAAAACCATTTTCAAACAAATTGTGAGAGAAAAATTGAATAGCAGGAAGTAACCTGGTACGTGCTCCAACCGGATAATTATACTTAGGACTTTTTTCGTTGACAATCTTCAATACAACATCCGCAACGGGGCCGGGCGCTGGTGACTTCGCCAATGACTCGGAGAAAAACCGGAACACTTTTTTCCTGGTATTTTCATAGTCAGTTATATTTTCATTCCCATATTCAGCGCCACGATCAATATTGGTTTTAAAAAAACCTGGTTCGACTACCGATACCTTAATGTTAAACGGTCTTAGCTCAAGCCGGAGAGATTTATAAAAGCCTTCCAACGCGTGTTTGGAAGCGGCATAATAACTGTTGAATGGAACACCGATCAAGCCGATGAGCGAACTGATGGCAATGATCTTTCCGGAGCGCTGGTTTCGCATTATCGGAAGCATTGCCTTTGTCATTTTTACCGAACCCCAGAAATTTGTTTCGAATTGGTTATAGGCCTGCTCCAGCGCGGTTTCCTCCACACTGCCTGCCAGCAAGCCGCCGGCATTATTGATCAAAACATCTACCGTCCGAACCTCCGACATCAACACCGTTATGCAATTGCGTATTGACTGGTCCGAGGTTACATCGAGTGACAATAGTTTAAAAGGAACTTTATCCCGGTGCTTCTCCGGGTTCCTGCTTGTTCCAAAAACGGTAAATCCTGCATCATGCAGCCTGTTTGCAATCAGCAAACCTATACCAGAGCTCGCCCCGGTTACCAGTATCACTTTATTCTTTTCCATTTTGATGTATATTTGTACTTGCAATTTACAAGTAAAAATACATTTACTTGCAAAATGCAAGCAATTTTCACCAAAATTTAATATTGTGCCCGGAAAGATCAACCATCGTTCGAATTGTCCCATCAGTTCCTCGCTTGATATCTGGGGTGACAAGTGGTCGCTATTGATCATCAGGAATATGATGTTCTATGACCTTAATACTTACGGGGAATTTTTAAATGCCCCGGAGAAAATTGCGACCAATATTCTCGCTGATCGTCTTCAAAAACTGGAAGAAGCCGGTTTGATAACCAAAGAAGAACACCCGGAAAGTAAAGCCAAAATATTTTACAAACTCACACCGATGGGAATAAGCCTGCTTCCTGTAATGACCGAGATCAGTCTTTGGGGAGATAAATATTTCAAAATTTCGCCGCAGGCCAAAGCACTCATTAAAATGGCAAAAAAGGATAAAGCTGAGTTTATGAAGTCACTGGGTGAGAAGCTGTCAAAGGCCGGCAACAATAAAAATTCAAAAGTCAAAAGTCAAAAATTGTCCTCATAGGGCGATTGTCATTTTGACTTTTTAATTTTGAATTTTGAATTTTTCTTAGATCACAAATCCATTCGGGATCACGGCTCCTTTCTTCACCACCACTACTCCATCCTTGATCGTGTATAAAGAATGATCGGAATTCTCTAAATGATTGCCGCCATTGATACGAACGTCATTGCCGATCCGAACATTTTTATCAATAATGGCATTTCGTATGTAGCAGCGATGACCGATGCCCAATAACGGAATGCCTGATTTGTTCGCGCTGGCAATATCATCGAGAGTTTCGAAGTAATCATTTCCCATTACATAGCTGCTCACAACCGTAGTACCATGCTCGATCCTTGAACGGATACCGGCAACACTATTTTCAATTCGTGAAGCATTGATGATACAGCCCTCCGCGATCAATGTTTTTTCAAGCGTGGTGCCGCTGATCTTTGCCGGGGGCAGCATGCGGGCCCTTGTGTAGATCGCTTTACTATTATCGAATAAATTGAATTCAGGCAGATCAGCAGTGAGATTAAGATTGGCTTCAAAGAAAGAATAGATATTCCCAATATCGGTCCAATACCCGTCATACTGGTAACTGGCTATTTTATATTTTTGAATGGATTGCGGAATGATCTCTTTGCCAAAATCCGTTCCTTCCTTGTATTCGGATTGCAAAAGATCGAACAACATCTTCCTTGTAAAAATGTAAATACCCATCGAAGCGAGATAAACCTTCCCTTTCTTCTTCATTTCCTCACCGGTATCACTTTCCCAATCAGGCAACATATCCTTCTTTGGCTTCTCTGTGAATGAAGTGATGTAGCCCTCCTCATTTTTTTTCATAATACCAAAGTCGGATGCATCTCTTGCAACAACGGGAATAGTGGCGATCGAAATGTCGGCGCCCATTTTTTTGTGGTTCTCTAGCATCTCGTTAAAATCCATCTGGTATAATTGGTCTCCCGAAAGTATCAGCACGTATTCGCTTTCAAAAGGGCCAATATGTCGCAAACACTGGCGCACAGCATCGGCAGTGCCCTGGTACCAGGTTGGATTATCAGGCGTTTGCTCCGCGGCAAGGATATCAACGAACGCCGAACTGAATGCGCTGAAATGATAAGTGTTCTTGATATGCCTGTTCAGTGAAGCAGAATTGAATTGTGTCAACACGAACATGCGACTGATGCCACAATTAATACAATTCGAAATGGGAATATCAACCAGCCTGTATTTCCCAGCAATAGGAACGGCTGGCTTGGAGCGGCTTGCTGTAAGTGGATAGAGTCTTGTCCCGGCACCGCCTCCCAATATGACTGCTAAAATTTCCTGGCTCATGGTTTAGATAAAAGTTTATCAGATAAAAGATAAAAAGTCTCTATAGAGTACGCCTGGTTGTCTTTATGCTAGATACTAACATTTTCAATATTTCCTCCGCATCCTTTTTCATTGAATCGAACATTCTTTTATTGATATAGTCTGTAGCATATAATAACGCAAGCCAATAATTAATTTCATTCGCTTCTTTTAATCCTATATACAATTTATGAATAAAATCCTTGCGGCTTTCAGCAAATTCTGCTTCTCTAACTAACGCCCCCACTGACGTACCAGACCTGATGACTTGTTGGGCAATTTCATATTCGCCATATTTCTTCTTTAGGTACTGATAAAGCTTAATCGCTCGCACAGCGAAATTGAAACTTTTTGTTTTTAAAATACTTTCCTGGCTCATAACAGACTTAGTTTAAGGTTTAATGTAAATGAAGGGAAAATGAATTTAAACAACTTTTATCTATTCACTTTTAACTTTTATCTCTTTTTACACGATCTGCCTCAGCGACCGGTACAACTCTATATACTCCTTCGCCGAGGCTTCCCATGAATGATCAATGCCCATCATGTATTGCTGCATCCAGCTTAATAAATTTTTCTTGTGATAATAAAGATCGATCGCGCGACCAACAGAATACGTTATGTCTCCCACCGTGGATCGGTCAAACCGGATACCAAAGCCCTGGTGATCCCCAAAGTCTTTTACTGTATCGATCAAACCACCAACACTCCTGACCATTGGAACAGTTCCATATCTCAATGCATACATCTGGTTCAACCCGCATGGCTCCACGCGACTTGGCATTAAAAGAAAATCTGCACCCGCATACAACATATGACTTAGCGGCTCGCTGTATCCAATATATGTATTGACATACCCTCCAAACTGGTGCTTTAAACTTTCCAGTTGATTTTCCACATGCGGCTCTCCGGAGCCAAGCACCAAAAAGTTACAATTGCCGTGGTGCTGGTAGATCGAAGAGCTGATACTATCCGGCAAAAGGTCCGCAGCTTTTTCACCCACTAACCTTCCTACAAATGCAAACAAAGGTTTTTCCACGTCCAAACCAAACTGCCCGCAGATCTCTTTTTTATTTTTAAATTTTCCCCTCTCAACTTTCTCGGCGTCATAATTTTTAGCAATGAAATTATCTGCGTTGGGGTCCCACACATCCGTGTCAATGCCATTTAGTATCCCTAAAGTCTTTCCCTTTTCAAATTCAAACAAACTCTCCAGGCCATTTGCCATGTAATTTAGTTCACCAAGGTAGCTTGGGCTTACTGTTGTCACCTTCCAGGCACATTTTACCGCGGCCGCCAATGGATTGATCGTATGATTCCATTCCAGCAAACCTCCTTTCCAGGTGTCCCATGCAGGCAAGTAATAACTTTTGTCCCATCCCATCCATCCCTGGTATTGCGCATTGTGAATGGTAAAGACCGTGGGAATACCCGATAAGCTTTTAAAAGCATAACAGTGCTGCAGCATAAAAGGAATCAGCGCCGTGTGATGATCATGCGTATGGATCACGTCGGGTTTGTGTTGCCATTGATTGATCCAGTCGCAAAAAGCTATTTGAAAAGAAGTGAACCGTTCAACATCGTCATCGTATCCATATACCCTTTCACGATCCAGCAATCCATTAATATCGATCAGGTAAAGATCAAAGCCAAGTTTGTTTGTCTTTTCTTTGATTACGTTGTAATTAAACCAATGGGGTCCTAAATATTGGCTTGACTGGTGAACAACCTCCCATTCATTTTCATACAAAAATTTTGTTCGATACATCGGCATCACCACCTTGGTAACGTGCCCTTCCTTTGCCTGGTATTTTGGCAATGCTCCCACCACGTCTCCCAATCCACCCACTTTTGCCACAGGATAACATTCTGCCGATACATGAATAATTTCCATACTGAAATTTATTTCAAAATGACTATCCGATCTTTAAACCCAAACTTATTTTTTTAATGCTTAGGGTTCTTTGTGATCCTTTGCGCGCTTTGTGACCATCTTTTAGCCTGGAAGGTATGGTCACAAAGTACAGCAAGAGCCACAACCGACACAAAGGTTATACAATGAATAGTCAATTCATTTCATTCCTGCTTTATATCCCTTAACTGAATAATAAAGTATATAGAAATAACAAGGGATCATTAGTGCAAGGAACACGGTTTGAAAATTGTAGTGTTCTTTCAGGCTGGCAAAGGCTTTTGGAATGATCGCTCCTCCCACGATCCCCATGATCAAAATGGCTGCTCCCTTTTCTGTAAATCTTCCAAGGCGATTGATCGCTAATGGAAATATGGAGGGCCACATCATTGCATTGGCAAATCCAAGCGCCGCGACAAACCCAACGGAAATATAGTTTGAAGTTAAAAAAGCTCCGGCTGTAAGTAAAATTCCTAAAATAGCCGAAATAGTGAGGGCTTTCTGTTGGGAAATATATTTGGGGATCGAGATCAGCCCGGCGATGTAACCAAGTAACATGGCTCCCAGTGTAAACGAGGTAAAATACTTTGTTTGGTCCGTTGGAATGCCAAACCCTTTCCCGTAGATACCGATTGCATCTCCCGCCATCACCTCAACTCCTACATAAACAAAAATGCACAGGGCTCCTAACCACAAATGCGCAAACTGGAAAATGCTCGTTTTGTTTTTCTGTGAATCTCCTTCTGGTGCCACATTGGCTTCAGAACCTTTTATCTCGGGCAGCGGCGAACGTAAAATCCATAAAGCAAGAATGAAAAGTATAACCGCCATGATCAAATAAGGAACATATACTTTCGACGCGAAATCATTTAAAATACTTTCTTTCATCTCTTCCGTCGGCGCGGCGTTTACTTTTTCTTCGAGCTTGTTGATCCCTTTCAAAACAAAAATGCTCAGGATGATGGGACTTAGTATTCCGGCTGTTTTGTTGCAGATACCCATGATGCTGATCCTTCTTGCCGCACTCTCAATGGGCCCCAAAATGCTGACGTAAGGATTCGATGCGGTTTGAAGAAGCGATAAGCCTGAACCGATGATGAAGAGCCCGGTAAGGGCTAATGTATAGTTGCGGTGAGTAGCAAAGGTTCCAAAAACAAAAGTGCCGACAGCCATCACCAGTAAACCAAGCGCCATTCCCCTTTTCATATTTGTCCTTTGTAATATCCAGGAGGAAGGCAGGGCCAGGAAGAAATAAGCCATGTAAAAAGCAGTAGTCACTAAAAAAGCCTTGGAATCCGTATCCAAACGGAAGGCAAGCTTGACATAGAAGATCAGCGGTCCATTGATCCAAGTAACAAATCCAAAAATGAAAAACAAAAAGGCAATAATGGCCATCGAAGTTGCATAGTTAGTTTTGGTCGCCGGAGAGGTCATTTGCATCAGTTAAATTTTATTCCCTGTAACTATTAAGAGTTGTATCTAAAACGCTATGTGACACCTATATGCCTATGATCCTATGTGGCGAATCGACAATACCTGGGCATAGAAACAATTCACCACATAGCCACAGTAGAAACATAGGGAACACATAGAATGAAAGCGCTGACTCCTTATGCGAATAGCCAGTAATTTATTTAAACATAAGAACAATTTTTCAATTCTCAGTTATTCACATATTTACTTCAGTTGTTTCGAATTCTTGATAATAAATTTTTCCATTGGTGAATTCTGTTTATTTTGGGTAAATTTTAAAATCACCGAAGGAGTCTCCAAAGGAGTCCTTGAGACCTTCGGACAAAACGATTGCATTATGGCAACAGCAATGGCATCCAGCCGCCCGGTAGCCTCTTCATCTGCCGCTCATGTTCCAACCAATTATGGAGCGCTCAGCACCCTGGTGATAGTATTTTTCTTTTGGGGATTTATTGCTTCCGGCAACAGCGTGTTCATTCCTTTCTGTAAGCACTTCTTTCACCTCGATCAGTTTCAAAGCCAGCTGGTTGATTTTGCCTTCTATACAGCTTATTACATCGGTGCAATGATATTGTTCATTTATGGCGCTTTTGGGGGGAAAGATCTTGTTGGTAAATGGGGCTACAAAAAAAGTATTGTTTACGGCTTATTATTCTCCGCTTTGGGTGCCGCTGCCATGATCATTGCTGTGAACGCAAACACTTTTGCGGGGATGCTGGCGGGCTTGTTTATCGTGGCTCTTGGGTTTTCATTGCAGCAAACGGCCGCGCAACCTTTCGCCATTTCATTGGGTGATCCTTCAACGGGCATGGGTCGCGTGAACCTGGGTGGCGGAGTAAATTCCTTTGGTACGGCGATTGGACCGATCGTTGTTGCCTTTGCATTATTTGGAACAACCGCTGCCATCACCGATGAAAAAATCGCCTCACTTAGTCTCAGTAAAGTGATCGTTCTTTATATAGGTGTCGGCTTATTGTTCATTGCCGCCGCTGCTCTTTTCGCTTTTTCTAAAAAAGTTCCTCCGGGTATTTCAACAGAGCCGACCGAAAAAGCAAACAAGGCCCTGTATTCTTTATTAGTTATGACAGGGTTGCTGGTGATTATGTTCGTTCCCGTTTTCAATAGCTATAAAGCCGACCCGGCTGTATTGACCGATGTAGAGAAGCATAATCTTGAAACCTACCGGATGAAGTGGTTGCTGGGTGCATTAGCCGTAGTAGTAATCACTCTTCTTTTTTCAAACCTCCGCGCCCAAAAAAAATCTGATGGATGGGGGGCGATGAAATATCCCCAATTGGTTCTCGGTATGCTGGGAATTTTTGTGTACGTGGGTGTTGAAGTAACCATCGTCAGCAATTTCAGTGAACTGCTGAAACAACCTGATTTCGGGGGCTATCAATCGTCACAGGTAGCGCCGTTCATTTCCATGTACTGGGGAAGCTTAATGATCGGTCGATGGACAGGCTCTATTCCCGTTTTTAATTTCAAAGAGTCTACCAAACAGATCCTCATGTTCGTTGTACCTCTTGTGGCTTTTGGAATTGTGATCAGTATCAGTGCGATTTCTCAATACGATGTAAAACCATTGTATTATTATATTGTTTGCGTACTCGTTCAAATGCTTGCCTTCTACCTCAGCAAGAACAAGCCTGCAAGAACTCTCATGATCTTCGCTTTACTTGGCCTGCTGGCAATGCTGATCGGTCTGTTCAGCAAAGGACAGATAGCCGTTTATGCCTTTCTGAGTGGTGGATTGTTCTGCTCTATCATGTGGCCGGCCATTTTCGATCTGTCGATCATGGGTCTTGGAAAATACACAACACAGGGCTCTGCGTTTTTGATCATGATGATCCTGGGTGGTGGCATCATTCCACCGATACAAGGTAAGATCGCGGACTATGTACAAACAAAATCTTCAGTGATTGGCTATGGTATTCATCAATCCTACTGGGTTCCTGTTCTTTGTTTTGCTTACCTCGCGTTCCTTGGATTTATCGTAAGAGGTATCTTGAAAAAACAGGGGATCAATTTCGATACACCGCCGGAGCCTGCCATTCTTGAAAGTTTCCCGGAAGGTGAGTTTCCGAAGAAGTAATATGTTCCGGACTCGTGTTCTGCCTGGCAATTTTATCATTTTACTGCACAGGGGAACTACCGGTGAATTGTGAATGGATGAGCGTTGTCTACTGCACAAGCCACTTACGGCTTGTTACATTAAAAGCTCCATAAGTTCAGTGTGTCAGCCGTTCGCCTTCATCGCTTATGGTTCATCACCCATCACTCATTACTCATTACTCATTACCCATCACTCATTTCCTCGCATCGTTGATGCAGCGCACAGAAACAGCTCTCTGCTTTTCTCCGTCATGCCGGTTGAGCATTTGTCCATTTTTACCAAAATTGTAAAACCATGCGGTCGACGAATCGATTTCCGTTGCTGTCCAATAAAACCCGTGTGCTTCTAATCGCCTGTAAATGCTGTCAGGGTCCCTGCTTCCACCAAACACCGCATTGAACCTTGCATCACCGCCATACACCAGGGCCGTGTACGCTGACCTTCCGCTATCCTTCGAATCACCAACCACTCCACCAAACGATCTTGCCATTTGCTGCCATTCTTCATTCGTTGGTAAACGCCAGCCTTCACCCAATTCTTTACATCCTGCCACTGCGGAACTCCATGTGTACAAGCGGCCATAGTTGTTGCAATTGCCTTTGTCATTGGCGTAGCAATATGATCCGGGGATATTGATCTTCAAATTCTCCGTTATCCATATTTTACTACCGGGGAATGATCTGGTCATATAAACATTGCCATCCCTGTCCTTCAATGTGGCGGGTTGTTGCTGACCGGTAACACCCGAATGCAATAAGATGAACGCAATGACGATAGCAATAGTGTGGTATAGGTTGTTCATAAAAGATCAAACGAGGATCATATAATACCAAATTTAGAATATACTTTTAATTATAATTTATCTGCAGTTTCAATTATCCAAAAAGGGGCAAATAAAAAACACACCATGACCGATCTACGACTTGCCGTATTGATAGACGCAGACAATGTTCCTCATTCTTCGGTGAAAGAAATGCTTGAAGAGATCACAAAAAATGGAACTCCGACGATCAAGAGAATTTATGCCGACTGGACAAAGCCAACCGTTGCAGGATGGAAAAGTGTTTTGCTTGAAAATGCAATAACGCCGATACAGCAATACAGCTACACTACGGGCAAAAATTCGAGTGACAGTGCATTGATCATTGACGCGATGGATATTTTATATTCCGAAAAGGTCGATGGCTTTTGTATTGTTTCGTCGGACAGTGATTTTACCCGGCTCGCTACCCGGTTACGCGAGGCGGGCATGAAAGTGATCGGCATTGGTCAGAAAAAAACTCCATTACCATTCATCACCGCCTGCAATAAGTTTGTCTATTTAGAGATATTAAAGGCTCCCATAAAAGAAACAAGGGAATTACCGAAAGGCCAAAAAACAAGGCCCGAGAAAACAACGCTGAACAAAGTCGACCAGGACCTCATCAGGCTCTTGAAGGAAAGTGTCATCGCCCTGGCAGATGAGAACGGCTGGACTTTTTTAGGAGAGCTCGGTAATTTTATTCTTAAGAAAAAAGCCGACTTTGATCCCAGGAACTATGGCTTTTTAAAACTTTTGCCACTCATAAAAAGTACAAGACAATTTGAAGTTGACGAAAGAGAAACTTCCAACCGGAACATTAAACACATTTTTGTAAGGATAAAATAACCTTTCATGAACAAAGATGTCAGGGCTTACAATCATTCACAATCTGCTGGTGACAAAGTGATCTGCAATTTACTGGCTGAAGAAATTGACAACAATCTTCCTAAGGCGGAAAATAAGATCTGGCATGCACATCCTGTTTGGTTCCTGGATGGTAACCCGATCGTTGGATACAGCAAACTGAAAGATTCTATAAGACTTTTGTTTTGGAGCGGGCAATCATTCGATGAACCAGGTTTGCAAACCGAAGGAAATTTTAAGGCCGCAGAGGCGCGTTACACCAACGTCGATCAGGTAAATAAAAAAGATCTCAGGCGCTGGCTCTCAAAATCAAAAAAGATCCAGTGGGATTATAAAAATATCGTGAAGCGTAAAGGCGTGCTGGAAAGATTGATGTGATCGGCTGGTATCTTAGTTTGATTCTTTGATCTCTAATCCGCGTATTTTTTCCGCTGTTGTGCCACTTACATTATTTAGTATAAACAAATAGGTTTTATCGGATAAAAAAAATGTGCGCGCAAAATCATGACCAGCGTCGGGGTGCCAATCATTGAGCTCTTTAAAGCTTGCCTTTACCAGGGCCAAGTTTTCTTTACTCATGCTATTGACGATGATCATCTTCGTACCATGATTAGAACGCAATTTTTCCAGTGATGAAAGTGAAATTTCACTGACGTGTTCGTGGCCATAAAAACGATACAAGCTATCGATCAAATGAAAGTCAGAAGGGTTGTCACTGACCACGACAGACCCTGTCATAACGTAATCCGGATCGGAAAGCCAGCTTGAAAACTTTTCTTCAAAAATTTTAATGTAAGCATCCACAAAATCATGGTCGATCGGTTTATGACCTACTATGTATTCTTTCACCAGGGGATATGCGGCTTTGGCCATCGCGTTGATGTATTTTTGACCGTACCAACTGCGGGCAGTATCTTCTTTTCCATTCAATTGACCCCCGATATAACCGTTGGCGATTGCAGTGGCCATCGACTCGTTAAAAAGGGAATAGGCGTACCGGCTGCCCTTTGAGGGATTGGTCACGAACCATTCATCCATTTGGTTCCAGGATGATTTCGGTCGCTCATCATACAAAACGTGGGTGATCTCATGCATCATTACCGATAGCAAAACATTGTACGTATCGAGACTATCCGAGATAGCGCTAATGGCCACATTGCTTATGGCGGTAGCTGTAAATCCTTTTGAACGAGGCAACGGGTAAAAACAAAAAATAAATGGCACTGAAGCGTCCCAGGATGAATGAAAGAATTGAACCGCATCCGAAAAATAATTATTGAGATTTTTTTCTTTGATCAATTCGGAAATGCCTTTTAGTTGCTCTTCAAATCTAAATTTGAACGGCTGATAGATCACCTCCTCGTATACAGGAGTAAAATCGCTGATGAGGATCGTCAATTTCATTAAAGTCTCATTCGGAACGAGTCCCATGGAACGAAACTTAAAATCCTGGACGTTGTCACAAAGAATAAGATTCCTTTTTAAAAAAGAAGGCACATCAATACCAACTTTTTGACCGGCAGGGTAATCGTTGAATTCATAACTATAATCCAGGTTCAACGAATCGAACTGAGTAATGAGATCTTTGTACCCGCTTGTCACAAAGCGAGACTGGTTGTACAATTTTTTGTAAACGTTGTTGAATGATCTTCCGGACAAACTATTCATGAATTGAAAAACCGCAAACGGCTCTGAGAACTTTGTTTGAAATTGTACCGGTTGCGAATAACCGCTGATAGAGATCAATAGAAATAAAAAGATTGTTTTTATCATGAGGTAATAATGTACGAACAATATCGTATAGCAATTTAAATCCTTTTCCTTTGAACAAGCGTAAAAATGGCCCGAACCGGAATAATTTTACCTGAACTATAATTCTCAGATACGGAAACCAGTGGTAAGAATAAATAAAATCTGCTTTAACGCCTGCCGTCGCGACTGGAGAAAAGAATACCCGATGGCAATTATTATGAAGATTCAGTGTAGCAGTTTATTCCGATCTGCGATAGCAGGTTAGCATACTTCTTTACAACAAAAAATAAATGTCCATACCTGTATTCGCTTCGTCGGCATTGGTCTGTGAAAATCTGTGAAATCGGTGAGAAACACTCTCCCAAACAAAAAAATCATCTCACAGATTAAACGGATGAACACAGATAAACACTACAGAAATACTGATAGTTGTCATTCCGGCTTGAGTCTAACCCTCAGTACGTTCATGTCATTCGTGATGTAGAGCGTTTTTTGATCCGGAGAGAATGCACAATTGGAAGTCGCATCATTGAGTTTTATTTTCCCTAACAGCTTACCTTCTTTATTAAATATCCACAATCCGCCGGGGCCGGTGGCAAATACGTTTCCATTTTTGTCGATCTTCATTCCGTCGGGCAAACCTTTTACGGTGGAATCGTATCCTGATGCACTGTAAAAGATCCGGCCATTGGTCAAAGAATCTCCATTTACCTCAAATGCATACCAGTTTGGTTTTGCCGGGTCAGAGTTCGCCACAAGCAACGTTTTTTCACCCGGCATAAAAGCAATACCATTAGGTCGCGTAAGAGAATCGGTAAGCAGGATCACTTCACCATTCTTTTTCACTTTGTACACGCCCTGGAAAGGAATTTCTTTTTTTGGATCTTCCAATTGTTTCTCCAAGCCATATGGTGGGTCCGTGAAAAACAATTCGCCGGCGCTATTGTACACGGCATCATTTGGACTGTTGAATTTTTTTCCTTTGTAATTGTCAGCGACAGGTATGAACACAGATTTGGGTTCGTCAAACGAAGCATCCATTCTTGCCATTTGCCGGTTGCCATGCTGGCAAAGCACCAGGTGACCATTGGGATCAAGCGTTAAGCCATTCGAACCCATTTCACCGCCGCGTTTTAGTGAATCGGAGTAACCGGAAGGCGTAAGGAAAATTTCTTTCCCCTTTTCTTCTGTCCATTTATAAACTATGTTTTGCGGAACGTCAGAGAATAACAACATATTCTTTGACTCTATCCAAACAGGTCCCTCACTCCAATCAAAACTGTCGGCGATCACTTCAATTTTCGCAACGGGCGAAATAATGCTATCGAGAGTCGGATCTGTTCGTTCAATGGTCCCTATTGTTTTATATTTCGATGCAGGCATTTTTGTATCAGTTGAATTGTTGCAGGAAAGGATTGTTGATGCGATGACCGGCACAATAAACAAGCGGTTATTCATGATGGAGAATTTTAAATGAAGATAAACTAAAGGTAAAATATTGCCACGAGGGCAAGAAGACGCAAAGTTTGCCAGGTACTGTAGTACTTTGTCACTGTGTTGCTGAATAGCGAGCAAATCGTACAAGAGTGCGACGCAAGTAAAGGTTAATAGTAGCAGTATTGCCCGGCATATAAATCTAACTAGCTCAAATCACTTTGGACTTCCACTTACCGCTCCGAATGTACAGCCATGAGAACGTAAATAAACTGATCCAGTAAAGCCACTCACTCATCCAACCGTACGTGATCGGCAGGTAAAATTTTTCCAATACCAGCCAGATGTAAATGCTATAAAGGGTAATGGTGATGAATTCGATCAAAAAAGTAACCCGGCTATTCCCGGTGCCTGTCACAGCATTCAACCAAACCGTGCCAAAGGACATCAACACCATTGCGAAGGTCACCACACGAATAACGGGGATAGCATGCTCATTAAAACTTTCGTCCTGGCCAAATACAGAGAGAAGTGTTTGAGGAAAAAGATTCAGAAGAATGCAAATGATGATGGATGCTGTTAACGTAATAGAAATAATTTTCAGTATCAACGGTTGAACTTTTTCGTGCTTGCCCTGGCCAATGACGTTGCTAACCATAGCGGCAGTGGTGGCAGCGAAGGACCAGCTGACGCAGCCGACGATACCAAAAATATTTCTCATGATGTTAGAGATGGCAAGCGCCTCTTGCCCGTGATGTTCAACAAGGATGTAAAAAAATTCCCAACTTACCAGGCTAACCGCTAATTGAAAAATAAGAGGCGTGGAGATTGAAAGAATCTGTTTGACAATGGGAACATTCCAGCTAAAATGGCTAAAAAGAGCAAATCGTTTACTGATACCTTTGCGCCAGATCACGAGAAAGATCACAAACATACCCATAAACTCAGCAATGATCGAAGCAATAGCGGCACCATTTAATCCGAGTTCCGGAAAACCAAGATGACCGAAAATAAAACCGTAATCAAAAATGATATTGGTGATGGCCTCGGCCAATGTGCCAAACACAAGGAACCTGCTTTGATTAGTTCCTACAAGCAATGCGTTTCGCATTTGATAGATATACAGAAACACCAATCCCCAAATACGGATCTTTAGAAAGCCGATCACCTTCGCAGGATCCGTTGAATGAATTACCCGTCTTAGAATGACCGGAGCAATGGTCCATGTAAGAACAATGCTGATCGCAGCGATCGCTAATGCAATGTAAACTCCCTGTGAAAATATTTTCCCGATCTCTTCCGGGCGATTTTCTCCTGCTCGTCGTGCGATGAGAGCCTGTAATCCATTGTTAAGCCCAAACCCGATCATGGCGAAGATGAGATAATACACACCGGTAATACCAGCAATCGCGAGCGCCTCCTGGTCATAATGGCCCAGGAAAATATTAGTTGTAACGAAATTGAATTGAGGAATGAGCATGGCAAAGCTGATGGGCAGCGCCAGTTTGATGATCTGCCGGTACGTAGTATCAACTTGTAAATTTTGCGAGCTTGCCATATTAAAAAGGGATGCAAGATAATGTATGATGGCACAAGGAGCAAAAGGACAAAGCACAAGAAATAAAAGCCAGTTCGACATAGAAATTCTTGAAGGCTGAGCCTTGAACCTTGAACCTTATTGCTATATTGCAAGCCATGAAACCGGTTTTTAAAATAGGGAACAGTGGGGATCTGAATGCGTCAGAAGCCAATTTGCTGATGGAAATCGGGGAGACTCATTGTTGCTTCGCCGTTACCGATCACGCCAATCAAATGATGATGCAATCGGTTTATTATGCGGCGGAAGAAAATGACAGGGATGACATGCTAAAAAAAGTTCTTCAGGGCCATCCCGAGTTGAAACGAACGTTCCGGCAAACAGTAATCGGTTATTACATGAGGGAAAATATCCTGATCCCGTCAAAACTTTATCATTTTGAAGAGACAAAAAAATTATTGCAGGCGCTTTATGAAAAAGAACAGAACACGACAATCAGCGAATCTGTTTCCGAGTGGCAACTTTATAATGCGTATAACGTTCCGGTTTCGCTGCACGAATTACTCAGCCGCAGTTTTGCTACCGGTAATTTCTGGCATGTTTACTCCGTGATCCTGAAAAACAGGATCGACCAGCAAGAGGGTGGCACATTGATCGTAGATTTTAAAACTGATAGTTTCAGCGTGGTGGTTATTAAAAATAACTCAATACTGCTTGCCCAAATTTTTGCTTACGCCAAACCAGCAGACATATTATACTGGTTGCTGAAAACCTGCAAAGAATGTTCGCTTTCCCAAAATGAAGTGAGATTGTCGATATCAGGTTTGATCGACAAACAGTCGGCTATCTATAAAGTGCTCGATCAATATTTTTTGAATATCGGGTTTGCATCCGCAACAAACGGCGTGAAACTGAGCAATCCCTTCCACGATTACCCTGTACATTTTTTTTCATCGCTATATAAGCTGGCAGCATGCGTATCATAGGAGGAGAACTGGGAGGAAGAAAAATACATCCACCCAACAAGATGCCGCACACAAGGCCCACGACGGATGTTGCCAAAGAAGGCTTGTTCAATATCATCGAAAACAATCTCGACATATCTGAATTAAAGACTCTCGATCTTTTCGGTGGGACAGGGAGCATCAGTTTTGAACTGGCCTCCCGGGGCGCGATTGACCAGACAATCGTGGAAAAAGATAACCAGATGTACGAGTTCATAAAAAAAACGGCCAGCCAGCTAAAACTCTACGACCTGAAAGTAATGAAAATGGATGTGTTCAAATTTATTGTTCAATGCACCGACCAGTTTGATTTCATTTTTGCCGGGCCTCCTTATGCCCTTACAGAAATTGATGAATTACCAAAACTGGTTTTTGAAAAAAACCTGCTGAAGTCAAAAGGTTGGTTTGTACTGGAACATACACCGGGAAATGATTACAAAAAATTTCCTTTTTATAAAACAGAAAGGAATTATGGAACGACAATCTTTTCGATTTTTATTGAGAACAGGGATAGGTAATGATATTAGATATTAGATAGCTAATGCGCCAGTATATGTATAAGAAAGAGGCAAGAGCAATTTATAAAGAAAAACGAAAGGAACTTTCTGATGCAGAAAGAGTGAAGGCTGATGACCTCATGCTAATACAATTTCAAAGAATTGAATTGCCCCATGTCCATCATCTTCTCTCCTATTGGCCGATCGAAGAAAATAATGAACCCAATACTCATCTTTTCAATGACTACGTTGAATTCAAGAACCCGGCGGTAAAATTCTTATACCCAAAAACAGATTTTGACAAAGGAGAAATGGAGGCGATCGAAGTCAACGCAGATACGGCTTTTAGAAAAAACGGCTGGAATATTCACGAGCCGGTAGATGGCACCCTAACCGATGCCATGGCCATTGATATGATATTTGTACCACTCATTATTTTTGACAAACGCGGTTACCGGGTTGGATATGGCAAGGGTTTTTATGACAAATATCTCCGCGGGTGCAGAGCCGATTGCCTGAAAGTTGGCTTTTGTTATTTCGAGCCGATCGATGCAATAGAAGGCACCCGCGAATTTGACGTACCTTTAAATCTTTGTATTACTCCGAATAATGCCTATGTTTTCTAACTGGTTTTTGAAATCCTTCCGCATTCTTCTTCTGCCGTTTTCGATTGTCTATTGGTTCGTGGTCTGGCTGCGCAATTTCTTTTACGATATAAAGATCCTTCGCTCGTCTTCATTTGGCCTGCCTGTGATCTGTGTCGGTAATCTCTCGGTTGGCGGCACGGGAAAATCGCCAATGGTTGAATTCCTGATCGGCCATTTAAAAGATAAATTCAAACTGGCTACTTTGAGCCGTGGGTATAAACGAAAGACAACGGGTTATGTACTGGCAAATGAAAACACAACTTCCCTGGATATCGGCGATGAGCCCATGCTCTTTCACCGGAAATTTCCCCGCGTACCGGTTGCGGTGGGAGAAGAAAGGCTGGTTGCCATTCCGCAGTTATTACATGACAGGCCCGCTACGGAGGTCATTCTTCTCGATGATGCATTTCAGCACCGTACTGTGAAGGCGGGATTAAATATTTTACTCACTGATTGCAGCAATTTATTTACACGCGATTTTTATTTGCCAACAGGCGATCTTCGTGATCTGAAATCGGGTTATAAAAGGGCCGATATTATTGTCGTTACAAAATGTAAGTTTGAAATGACGGAAGAGGAAGCTGATAAGATAAAGAAGGAAATACAACCATTGGTTAAACAACAGTTATATTTTTCGTCTATTCAATATGGGAATCCGTACCACATTACTAATCTCACTCCATTTGAATTAGAAACGAACACAGAAGTTTTACTGGTGACAGGTATTGCCAATCCGCAGCCTTTAAAAAAACTACTGGAGGAAAAATGTCACACTTACCAGTTGATGTCGTTTAGCGATCATTATATTTTTCATATTGATGACCTGAGAGACATCCGGAGAAGATTTGACCGTATAGAAGCATCAAAAAAGATCATTCTTACCACGGAGAAAGATGCCATGAGGCTAATGAAATTCAGAAGTGAGTTGGAGAAATTGCCGGTTTATGTGATCCCGATCAGTCATCACTTTTTATTCGAAGAGGAAATGAAGTTCATAGACAGGGTGACAACATTTATCAGGGAATTCAAACCAGCAGGCATTAAAGAAAGCGGAGTAGAATTATCCCAAAGTGATCCCCTGGGACCCCGATAGCTATCGGGAGAGTGACAAACCGGGGCTAAATAGAAATGCAAAAGTTCGTAAACAAAAAATAATTCATGGGAAGGAAAAATTCGAAGAAGATAAAAAAAGAAAGACATCCGGGGCACGAGCACACAGTTAAAGGCGTAATAGATATTACACGTTCGGGAATGGGTTTTGTGATCGTTGAAAACATGCCGGTGGACGTGATGGTACGGCCGGCTGATCTTAACACGGCGCTTCATGGCGACGTGGTTCGTGTAAAGATCAAAGAGGAGAAGAAGGGTGGCAGGCGCATGCAGGGCATTGTAAACGAAGTACTCCAACGGAAGCAAACGGAATTCATGGGCAAGATGGAGATCAATGACAATGGCGACGGAAAAGACTTTGGATTTTTTATCGCCGAATCTGATAAGCCGATGCCTGATATTTATGTTCCAAAACAAAATTTGAATGGAGCAAAAGATGATGACCGGGTGATCGTGCGAATGCTTGAGTGGGAACAGGGGGGCAAGCGGCCCCTCGGCGAAGTGATTTCAGTATTGGACAAGGAAGACAGTAATGACGTAGCGATGAAAGAAATTTTATTAGAAAATGGTTTTCCTCTGGAATTTCCCGAAGAGGCCATGGAAGAAGCTGCAAGAATTCCTGACCATATCCCAAACTCTGAAATAAAGATAAGAAAGGATGTCCGTGATATCCTCACGTTCACGATCGATCCTGTCGATGCAAAAGATTTTGATGATGCCATTTCATTGCGCTTATTGAAAAACGGGAATTATGAAATTGGTGTTCATATTGCCGACGTAGCTCATTATGTGGAAGAAGGTACTGCATTGGACAAAGCGGCCTATGGAAAAGCAACTTCTGCTTATTTACCCGATAGGGTGAATCCAATGTTGCCGGAACATATTTCAAATGTATTGTGCTCGTTGAGACCGAATGAAGACAAGCTCACCTTTTCGGCCATTTTTCAAATATCTCCGAAAGGACAAGTTAAACAACATTGGCTCGGTAAAACCATTATTCATTCGGATCATCGTTTTACGTACGAAGAAGTACAGGAGATCGTCGAAACAAAGGAAGGAATCTATGCTGAGCAACTCCTGGTCCTGAATAATCTTGCGCAACGATTCCGCAAGCAGCGGTTTAAAAATGGGGCGATCAATTTTTCTTCACAGGAAGTTCGTTTCAAACTCGACGAGAATAAAAAGCCCGTTGGGATCATCGTGAAGGAAAGCAAAGAGGCTCACCAGCTGATCGAAGAGTTTATGTTGCTCGCCAACCGGACAGTTGCCAGTGACCTGTCAAAAATAAAAGTCAAAAACAAACCCCTGCCCTTCCCTTATCGTGTACATGATAATCCCGACGAAGAAAAATTGGTCCCATTTGTCGCCTTTGCACGAAAGTTTGGCCACAAATTCGACACTTCATCCCCTGATGCCATTGCTGCTTCTTTCAATCAAATGCTGATGGATGTTCACGGGAAACCTGAACAGCATGTATTGGAACAATTGGGCATTCGCACAATGGCCAAGGCAAAATACGCGACGGAGAATATCGGTCATTATGGCCTTGGCTTCGAAAATTACTGTCACTTCACTTCACCCATTCGCCGTTATCCCGATGTGATGGTCCATCGCGTGCTGCAACAAGTGATTGAACAGAATATTCGGCTTGACAAAAAAATGGATGAAAAATGTAAGCATTGCAGTGAAAGGGAAAGGGCGGCGATGGACGCAGAGCGTGCGGCCAATAAATATAAACAGGTGGAATATATGCAGAATTTCCTGGGCGAAGAATTTGAAGGCGTGATCAGCGGGGTCGCGTCATTTGGATTTTGGGTGGAAACAGTTGAACATAAGTGTGAAGGTCTTGTCACTCTTAACAGCCTATTGGATTTTGATGACTTCCGGCTGGTAGAAAGTGATTATTGCCTGGTTGGTCATCGGTCCGGAAGAAAATTCAGAATGGGCGATAAGGTTTGGATAAAGGTGGTAGCTGCTAATCTCACAAAACGGCAACTCGATTATGAATGGGTTGTAACCAGCGCGGTTAAAAAGGAGAAGAAAAAACGATAAATATCACCGTGGGCTCAAGCTATTATTCCAATGCGTAGTGCTCTTTGTGGGCCTTTGTATATTCACGACCCGTTCTTCTCACCAAAATATGGTCACAAGGATCACGAAGGCATCACAGCGGGCACAAAAGGTATTCAGTATACGAACTACAGTCAACAAGATAAAAATTGACGATAGTTGTCCACCTAGTTTTAAATTTTTATCTTTTCACTTACTTAATTTTATTTCATGCAATCATTCGAGCTGCTATCGCAGAAATTTGCTTTACATTTTGAACAACCTCATTTTCCCAATGAACCGTCATCGTTATATAAGCCCAATGAATATTTTCTTCAATTAGGTGGCAAACGGATACGCCCTGTGCTTTGCCTCATGGGAAATGAATTGTTTGACGAAATCAACCCGGATGCCTGGCATGTTGCCACGGCGATCGAGTTGTTTCACAACTTTACGCTGATACACGACGATATCATGGACAAAGCTCCGCTGCGTCGTGGAAACGAAACGGTCCATGCAAAATTTGGTGAAAATACCGCGCTGCTAGCCGGCGATGTGATGCTTGTCGCTGCCTATGATTCTCTAAACAAGATAAATACAACCTACATACGCTCTATCATTAACTTGTTCAATAAAACTGCAAGTGAGGTGTGCGAGGGCCAGCAACTGGATATGGATTTTGAAAAAACAGACACCGTGAGCCTGGATGATTACCTGCACATGATTGAACTAAAAACATCTGTGCTATTGGCTGCCAGTTTAAAGATGGGCTCTGTACTCGGAGGAGCGTCTCAACGCAATCAAAACCTTTTGTACGAGTTTGGAAAAAAGCTTGGAATCGCATTCCAGATACAGGATGATTACCTGGATGCATTCGGCGATCCAAGAAAATTTGGTAAACAACCGGGGGGCGACATAAAAGCAAATAAAAAAACCTTCCTGATTGTCCAGGCTATGTCCGTTGGCAGTGACGCACAAAAGAAGGAGTTAAAAAAATTAATGCAGGGAGATGTGAAGGACAAGACTGAAAAAGTGCTGCAATTATTTCACGACTGCAAAGTGAATGACTGGGCATTGCAATTGAAAAATAAATATCTTGACGAGGCCTTTGCACACCTCGAAGACGTAGCGGTACTTTCGAAAAGAAAGGAAGCACTGCAGGAAATGGCAAAGTTTCTTGTGCAGAGGGAGCACTGATGAATAATGAGCGCCGGTAATGAGAAATACAACAATAAGAAACAAATCTCAAATCACAAGAAACAAATAAATGGAGTCAAAAAATTGAAATCAAAACGCAAATCATAAACGTTTTAACATTTTTGAATTTTACATTTCCTCTTTTATTTGAGATTTGATACCTGGGATTTGGAGCTTTCAATTAAAGAAGCCTTGCGGAGAGTATTGACGAGCACTGATGAATAAATGAACGATCGGTAATGAGAAATACAACAAAAAGAAACAAATCTCAAATCACAGGAAACAAATAAATGGACTGAAAAAATTGAAGTCAAAACGCAAATCATAAACGTTTTAACATTTTTGAATTTTACATTTCCTCTTCTATTTGAGATTTGATACCTGGGATTTGGAGCTTTCAATTAAATAACTGCTAATGGCAAATTCGCTGTTCAGGACAAAGAAAATCGAGTCAATTCTTTCGCAAGAAGGCGATGGTCATCATGGCAAAGAAGGCTTGCGAAGAGTATTGACGGTGCGGGATCTCACTTTTTTTGGTATCGCGGCAATCCTCGGGGCCGGAAGCTTTAGCAGTTTGGGAGGAGCTGTGTTTCATGGTGGTCCCGGCGTTGTGTTGTTATTTGTCATCACAGCCATCGCCTGTGGTTTTACGGCATTTTGCTATTCTGAATTTGCCAGTCGCATTCCCGTTGCAGGCAGCGCTTACACTTACGCTTATGCTTCGTTCGGAGAATTGTTTGCATGGATCATCGGCTGGGCATTGATCATGGAATATTCCATTGGCAATATTTATGTCGCCTATAGCTGGAGTGATTATTTTACATCTTTTCTTGACAAATCAGGTTTACATATCCCGGAATATCTCAGCACCAGTTATATGGAAGCGAAACATGCCGTTGAAAGAAGCAGTACAAATCCGGATGAACTGGCCGCCTGGAAAAACGCACCCGTTGTCGCGGGACTTAAAATAATTTTTGACCTCCCGGCATTCATCATCAATGTTCTTATCAGTTACCTGGTCTTTAGAGGTGTGAGAGAGAGCCGGAATTTCAGCAACATCATGGTGATCTTAAAATTGGCGGTCGTCGCATTGATCATCATCGTTGGTGGTTATTTGGTTTTCTCACGCGGTCTTACATTTAACTGGACACCAGCAAATGATGATGGCGTGCGATCATTCATGCCAAATGGCTTTAGTGGCGTGATGGCTGCGGTCAGCGGTGTGTTCTTCGCATATATCGGGTTTGATGCGGTAAGTGTGTTGGCGGAGGAAAGCAAGAACCCACAAAAAGATCTGCCGAGAGGAATGATCCTTTCTTTAGTGATCTGTACGATCATTTATATCCTGTTAGCTCTTGTGTTGACAGGCGCTGTTAATTACAAAAAATTTGACGGGGTGGGTGATCCGCTCGCATTCATTTTCGAAACGGAAAACCTTAACGTTGGCTGGATGCATTTTTCAATTGCGATCGCTGCTGTCATCGCCATGACAAGCGTACTCCTGGTATTCCAGATGGGGCAACCGAGGATATGGATGAGCATGAGTCGCGATGGACTATTGCCTCCCATCTTTCAAAAAATTCATCCGAAATATAAAACACCATCTTTTTCTACATTGGTGACAGGACTGGTAGTAGGTGTGCCCATTTTATTTACCGATAAAACATTCGTTCTTGATTTCACCAGCATTGCCACCTTATTTGCCTTTGTACTCGTTTGTGGCGGTGTATTACTGATACCTCCCAGGAAAAAAGAACCTGGAAAATTTCACATACCTTATATTAACGGGCAATTCTTTTTTCCACTGATCGTTATTGCCGCGATTGTGACAGCGGAGTCGTTGTCAAAAAATTATTTTCGGGATCTTTTTAATTTTGATTTCAGTAACAATGAAGATTACCTGAACAATAAGATCAGCTTTATGGATGCCGCTACGCCGAATATCTCGCTGATAATTTTCTGGCTAAGCGCCATCGTCCTGTCTGTGTTTGCATTTATAAAAAAGTTTTCGTTGATTCCCCTGATGGGCCTTATTACCTGTTTATATCTTCTGACCGGGATGACCAAGAGCAACTGGGCCTGGTTCCTGAGCTGGTTGGTGCTCGGAGTTATCTTCTACTTTTTGTACGGTTATAAAAAGAGCAAACTGGCCCTTGCGAGCGCAGCTCTTCGCGAAGTTGCAACAAGAGATGCTCCTCTCCCTTAACGGTGCACAGGGCAATCTCATCAAAAATCATGGTTGATAAATGCAGATTTTTTATTATGTACCCGGCATCAATGACGTGTTTAAATAGGATCCAAGGTTTAAAGCTTCGCCAATTGTACCGGGCTTAAAGCATAGCACAACTATCTTTGCATTTTCTAACCCTTTTAGGAGATGGGGGCGACATGAAATTCCAGATCGGCGACCGGGTTCTGATCCTTCATTCCAATGAAGAAGGAGAAGTGATCGATATCATCAATAATAAAATGGTGATGGTGGATGTAAGAGGCGTGAAATTTCCTGCCTACATCGACCAGCTCGATTTTCCCTATTTCAAAAAATTTTCAGAGAAGAAATTATTCCCAAAGAAAAAAGACAAAAAATACATTGATGATGTAAGAAAGGAAAAGGACTTTCCGAAAGTAGCTGATGGAATGTGGATCACGTTTTTGCCCGTCACCGAAATGGATGAATTCGGCGACGACATTGTGAAAGAATTAAAGATCCATTTGATCAACAGGACCGCCGCCGCTTATAAATTTATTTACAAGCTCAATTATTTTGGAAAAACCGGTTTTGAGCTAAAGAATGAGGTCATTGCATTCCAGGATTTCTACTTGCATGACATAGCTTTTGAAGACCTTAACGACAGCCCGACATTCGAATTTGAATTCTCATTGCTCCAATCCCAAAAAGGCAAAGCTGACCATTACGAAGCGTCACTGCGATTAAAGCCAAAACATCTTTTTACAAAAATTGAAGAGATAAGGTTGAAAGGCGAGGCGACTTTCTCTCATCGCTTGTTTGAAATTTACCCCGACAAACTGGTCGAAGACAAAGTTGAAATCGGAAGCCTCGCAGCCAGCGGCTATAAAGTATATGATGCCACAAAGGCAAAACAACATTTAGAACCTGCGCGTTCAGTTGTCGACCTTCATGTTGAAAAAATTACCGACGAGTGGCAGGGACTCAGCAATCATGAAATTGTCTCGCTGCAATTAAAAACATTTGAAAAATACTATGACCTGGCTGTTGCTCACATGCAGCCCTTTCTCATTGTGATCCATGGGATTGGTACCGGAAGATTGCGTGAAGAAATTCATGAGCAATTAAAACACCGTAAAGAGGTAAAAACATTCATTAACCAATATCATCCTGCTTTCGGATATGGAGCGACCGAAATTTTCTTCGGGTATTAATTTTTTTCGGAATCCCATAAACCATTATTTTTATAATCCGCATAAAGATCTTGCTTCAATAAAACAAATGAAATCTATAGCTAAAACTACGACAGGGATCATTGGCCTGGATGAGATCACAGGAGGTGGCCTTCCTGCCGGCAGGCCCACGTTAGTTTGCGGGGGCCCTGGCTGTGGCAAAACATTACTATCCATTGAATTCATTATTAAAGGTGCAACCTTGTATAACGAGCCAGGCGTATTTATGACCTTTGAAGAAAAGGCGGAAGAATTAACCGATAACGTTGCCTCACTTGGATTTGACCTTGATAAACTGGCAAAAAATAAAAAGCTCCGGCTTGATTATGTTCAAATTGACCGGGCTGAAATTGAAGAAACAGGTGAGTATGATCTCGAAGGCTTATTTATTCGCCTGGAACATGCAATTGACAGTATCGGGGCGAAAAGAGTCGTACTGGATACTATCGAAAATCTTTTTGCAGGACTAACCAACCAGGGTATACTAAGAGCCGAATTACGCCGGCTTTTCCAGTGGCTAAAGAAGAAAGGGGTAACCGCGATCATAACAGGCGAGAAGGGCGAGGGAACATTAACAAGGCACGGGCTCGAGGAATATGTTTCTGATTGCGTTATACTTTTAGATCATCGCATCATCAACCAGGTATCAACGAGAAGAATGAGGATCGTTAAATATCGTGGCTCCGTTCATGGAACGAACGAATACCCGTTCTTGATCGACGAGGATGGGATCACCATTTTTCCCGTTACATCGCTAAGGCTCGATAAAGATGTTTCAACTAAGAGAGTATCGACCGGTATTTCTTCTCTTGATAAAATGCTTAGCGGTAAAGGATTCTTCCAGGGGAGTAGTGTTTTAGTATCCGGTACGTCGGGTACGGGAAAAACAAGTATCGCTGCTCATTTTGCCGACGCAACATGCAGAAGAAATGAGAAGTGCCTTTTCTTCGCGTTGGAAGAATCTCCGAAGCAGATCATCCGAAATATGAGATCCATTGGTCTCGATCTTGACCGAGACGTGAAAAGGGGGCTGTTGGAATTTCAGTCATTCCGCCCGGGGTTGCAGGGACTCGAGATGCACCTGGCGAGCATGTATAAAATGGTTAGGAAATTTAAGCCACAAAGTGTGGTGCTTGATCCTATCACTAACCTGGTGACGGTAGGGTTGCTGACGGAAGTGAATGCTATGCTTTTGCGTCTTATTGATTTTATGCAATCAGAAGGAATTACCCTGATGCTGACAGCATTAAACAGTGGTTCAACGGAGCATATCGATGAAAATGTTTCGTCGCTGGTAGATACATGGATATTGGTCAGAGACATTGAGTCGGATGGCGAACGTAACCGTGCTATTTATATCATGAAATCAAGAGGCATGCAGCATAGTAACGAGGTGCGGGAATTTCTCATTACATCAAAAGGATTGGATCTTGTAGAAGTGTATAGAGGCTCAAGCGGAGTGCTGGTGGGTTCTGCACGCAAGGCGAAAATGAGAGACGATATTGTCATTGCAAAAAAGAACCAACGCAATTCCGTTAAGAAACCGGCAAAAAAAATTGCTAAATAAATATATGGCAATGGAAGAAAAACAGTGGGAACTACGACTATATGTAGCCGGCAAAACCCCTAAATCTGTTACAGCCTTAACGAACTTAAAGAAATATTGTGAAACTCATCTGAAGGGGCTCTACAGGATTGAAGTCATTGATCTTTTGATCCACCCACAACTGGCAGAAGGGGACCAGATATTTGCCATTCCCACTTTGGTACGAAAAGTGCCTGAACCTATACGTAAAATCATCGGTGACCTTTCAAACGAAGAAAAGGTATTGGTGGGATTAGACATCCGGCCTGTAAAACAAATATGACCATGGAGAAAAGAGTAGGGTCAGGAGAGAAGAAAGATTTGCCTTTTATGTTTCATCTTTATATTACAGGCGCGTCCCCAAATTCCTCAAGAGCCATTACTAATTTTAAAACCCTGTGCGAGAGTTACCTGAAGGGTCAATATGAATTGAACATTATTGACGTTTATCAACAACCTCACATTGCAAAGGGTGTAGATATAATTGCGCTGCCATTATTGGTAAGAAAATTGCCGTTGCCCGAAAGACGATTGATCGGTGACTTATCGGACAAAGAGAAAGTGCTACGAAATCTCGGCATTCTTAACGTCGAACAATGAAAATACTGAACGGAGACCAAAGGCATCTTCTAAAAGAGATAGAAGAATTACGCTCGCAATTGCAGGAAGCGAATGAGACTATTCATGCTATCAGAACGGGGCAGATCGATGCCCTTGTGGTCAGTACCGAGACAGGGCCGCAGTTATATACCTTAAAAAGCGCGGATCATACTTACCGGATATTTATCGAAAAAATGAAGGAGGGCGCAGTTACGCTTAACCAGGATGACGTCATTTTATACAGCAATTCACAATTTGCATCAATGGTTGATCTGCCACTGTCCGAAGTGATCGGCGTACAGTTCGGCAGCTTTATTCCCGAAGGATGCAAATCGGAATTTAGAAAATTAATGAAAAACGGTTGGAACTCTGACAGTAAGGGTGAAATACTTTTAAAGAATAACAAGGATCGGATCATTCCTGTCCTCTTATCCTTTACATCACTGGAGCTTGATGAAGGAACATCGCTGAGTGTAATACTCACGGATCTTTCTGCCCAAAAGGAAGGAGAAAGTCAGCTGAAAACAAAAAATGAACAGCTAGAACAAGCCCGAAGGGATGTGGCAAAAATGAACGAAGAGCTGGAGGATATGGTTAAGGAAAGAACAAAAGATCTTTCACTGAGCCGGGAATACTTTCAATATTTAGCGAACAATATACCGGTTATAATATGGACGGCAGATACACATGGCAAACTCGATTACGTTAACCGTCGCTGGGTTGAATATACCGGTTATGACATTGAAGAATCAAAAACAAAACAAACTGAATTAATACATCCTGATGACCTGGAAAAAAGTTCATTGGCCTGGAGGGAGGCCCTAAAGTTTAAACAGAAGTACGAACAGGAATTTCGTTTTAAAAGAAATCCTGATGGTGCATACAGGTGGCACTACGCCCAGGCTATACCTTTCAAAGATGAGGAGGGGCATATTACGGCGTGGATCGGAACAAGTATTGATATTGATGATCAGAAAAAGCAACTGGAAAGAAAGGATGAATTTATTGGCGTAGCCAGTCATGAGTTAAAAACACCGATGACCACTTTAAAGGGTTATTTACAACTCATGGAAAGCCAGCAAGACTTGTCTGACACAGTAAAATCATATATTTCTAAAGCCAGTAATTCGCTCATAAAGCTGCAGCGGTTGGTGGATCAACTTCTTGATGTCAGCAAAATAAAGGCCGGCAAACTTGAGTTTTCCAAACACGTTTTTAATCTTACCGAATTGCTGGATCAATGCGTCGAAAACAGCAGCATTATGTATCCGCTGTACACCATTAAGAAGGAATTCGCGGAAAATATCATGGTAATGGGAAATGAAGAACGCATTGAACAGGTTTTTATGAATCTTATCAATAATGCCGTCAAATACTCTCCAACAAACAGGAATATCACCGTCCGCATCGAAGAGGATGGCGTTTCAGCCATCGTGTCTGTGACAGATTTTGGTGTAGGCATGTCCGAGCAGGATCAAAAATTTATTTTCGAACGTTTTTACCGTGTTAATGGACATGACCACGTGGCTCCCGGCCTCGGCATGGGCCTGTACATAGCTTCTGAGATCATTAAGGAACACAACGGTGAGATAAAAGTAAAAAGCAAACTAAACGAGGGCTGTGTTTTTACATTTTCATTGCCGCTGGTGAAAGTGAGCGATCAACTTTCTATTTGATGCCCGGCTTTAGACTCTTCAGTGCTACGGAGCTATAGACCTCGAGTGCTCTTTTCCTGGCAAACTCATGCGCAACGATAGGATGCGTGTGGTACGAACTGAAATCTTTTATCCATTTTTTGATGTAATACAACTTCGGGTCAAAGCGCTTTGTTTGAAGCGTTGGATTAAAAATTCTAAAATAGGGCGCAGCATCGCAACCGCAGCCGGCGGCCCATTGCCAGTTACCATTGTTAGATGACAGTTCATAGTCCAGCAATTTCTCAGCAAAATATGCTTCACCCCATCGCCAGTCAATCAACAAGTGTTTAGTTAAAAAACTTGCAACGATCATCCGCACACGATTATGCATAAACCCTGTTTCATTCAACTCTCTCATTCCCGCATCAACGAGCGGATAACCTGTTTCCCCCCGGCACCAGGCTTCAAATTCGCTTTCATTATTTCTCCACGGAACATTGTCATACTCTCTTCGAAAACTCTCATTAACTACCCGGGGGAAATGAAATAGTATCATCATAAAAAATTCACGCCAGATTAATTCCAGCAAAAACTGTTCATTTAACCCTGTTGATAGTTGCACAAGTTTCCGGACACTAATAGTACCAAATCGCAGGTGAACACTGAGCCTTGTTGTGCCATTTATTGATGGATTATTTCTTGTTTTATCATAATTGGAAATAATTTCTTTATCAATTAACGGTGGAGGAATTGTCAAATCACTTTTTTCAAAGCCCATTTCCCGCAAAGACGCAAAGTGAAAGGGTTCTATGCGAAGGAAATGTTCCATTAGCTTTGCCGATTCGAAAAAGGGCAATTTTTGCTGAACAAATTTCTCCCTCCACATTTTTGAATAAGGCGTAAAGATGGTGTAAGGCGAACCATCCTTCTTCACAATCTCTGACCTTTCAAAAATCACCTGGTCCTTGAAGCTTCTGAATGGAATGTTTTTCGAAGCAAGAAGTTTTGAAACCTGTTTATCCCTGTTGATCGCATAAGGTTCATAGTCATGATTTGTGATCACTTCTTTTACATCAAATGATGAACAAATGGCATCAAAAGCCGAAAGCGGCGTATCATGGATCACTAAAAGTCCTGAACCGGCATCAACAAGTCTTTCATTAAGCCCTGCCAGGGTATCATGAATGAATGAAACGCGTTTATCCGCCTTATTACTAAGAGCATCCAAAATATTCATATCGAAAATGAAAACAGGCAATACCGGATACTGACCTTTCAATGCATGAAACAAGCCATGATTGTCCTCTAAACGAAGATCTCTTCGAAACCAGAATACTGTCACAGTTTGCTTACTCATCTCCGTTATTTCATCTTCGCCGCCGAACCTTGATGTTTTATTTTAGCGTTAGAAACAATCAAAAACCATTCATAAAAAAACGTTGTGAGCATTAAAAGCTCAAGGCCATAAACAATATCTTCCACAGGAATGGTCAAAATTCTTATGCCCAGCGTTTCTTCGTTATTGTACCAAACAACAGAAGAAGATAAACCTGTGCCCGTTAAAAGTCCATTTACAATAAAAAACAGGGGGAGAAGAAGAAGGCACGCCCTGTACAGATTTCCTATCCATCGCTGATCAAAAATAAATCTCAATAAAACGATCAACAATGACATGCTGATAAACGTTGTAGCCGTATAAGCTCTTCTCCACTGCCATATCCCGACGACAAACAAAATGATCGAAATAGCCATTGTAATTCTCCTGTCACGATTATTCCAATTATTTTTAAATAGCATATTGAAACACCTGTAACTAAATACGCAGGCAAATGGAATGCAAACAAAAAAAAGGACTTCTTCAATAGGAAGATTATAAATTTTAATTCCCGTAGTAAACGCGTCATTAAATCCCCAAATGCCTTGTTCAGTAAAAATCATATCCCAGCCAATAAAACAGCATGCAGAAATTAGATTCGCCGCGAAAAAGGCCCCGAAATCCCTGTAGAATTTTATCGCCGGATGAAAAGAAAACAAAAACGGGACAGCCATGCACGAGAGATCAATCAGGAGATAAGTATATTTCATACAGTGTCGGGGTTCATTCTTTTTTTGAAATATTTCATCGGTACCCATAACATCCCAAAACATTCTCCATCGTCCTTGTCAATATGTTTATGATGCATTTTATGTGCCCGGCGGATAGCGTTGAAATAACGGCCGTTTGCCTTCCTGAATATTTTGAACCGCTGGTGGATAAAAACATCATGGATTAAAAAATAAGCCAGGCCGTATAAAGTTATTCCAAGCCCGATCCAGAACAGGTAACTGAACTTATCTTGTATGCCGAGCAATAAGCCAGCTATGCCCGGTACCGCGAAGATCAAAAAGAAAAAGTCATTGTGCTCGAAAAAACCAGTCGACTCCTTTTTGTGATGATCTTTATGCAGTGCCCAAAGCAGGCCGTGCATAATATATTTGTGGGTGAGCCACGCGGCCCCTTCCATGCTGATAAATGCTGCGATCACAATCGAAATATTTCTTACTATCATCAATCATTTTTTTTAATTAAATAATATTGAACCTATATCTCAGGTTTGAAGTGAGCATAAGCACCAGTTTTTGAGAATTTGGTATCCGCACCCGTTCATTTAATATTTTTTCGGCGGGAAGCCTTTTTATTTTTTTAAACAAGGCGAGGTAATAATAATAAGCCATGTATACACCATTTTGCGAACCTTGCGGAAGCATTTTTATCCCTTTTAACGCTTCGGCGAAATCATCTTCAATCTCCCGTTCAATCTTTTGTTTTTCACTTTTGGAAAACTTTTCCAGGTCCACATTCGGGAAATACGTTCTGCCTAATAAAAGATTATCCGCCTGCACATCCCGTAAAAAATTAACCTTTTGAAACGCAGCACCGAGTTTCATAGCATAAGGTTTTAATCTCTCAAATAGCTCGTCATTGCCTTCTGCAAACACATGAAGGCACATCAGACCCACTACTTCAGCGGATCCAAAAATGTACTTTTGATATTTATCGTAGTCATATTCCTGGTGCTGCAGATCCATCGCCATACTGTCAAGAAAAATATCTATCCATTGCTGCCGGATCTTATACTTGTGTACTACAAATTGAAATGAATTTAATATCGGGTTCAACGATATTTTATCACGAATTGCGATCTCTGCGTCCCTTCTGAATGAATCTAATAGTTCTTTTTTCCGATACCCATGAAAACTATCGACGATCTCATCGGCAAAACGTACAAAACCATAAATAGCATAAACAGGGTCCCGCAGGGGACGGGAAAGAAAAAAGATCCCTAGCGAAAAGCTTGTACTGTAAGCTTTCGTTGCCAGCTTGCTGCATTCAACAGATACTTTATCAAACAGTGACTTCATCCCCTTTGTTTTGCAAATGCTTATTTAATAGTCCTGCGGCTATCTTTCCTGAAATAATAGATGGGGGAACGCCAGGTCCTGGTACAGTAAGCTGGCCTGCGTAAAATAGATTTGTGACCCTTTTATTCCTGATCTTCGGTTTAAAAATAGCTGTTTGATACAAGGTATTCGCGAGCCCATATGCATTTCCCTTGAATGCTTTGTAATCGCTTATAAAATCATTCACACAATAACTTTTTTTAAAAACAATATGCGGGCGAATAGATTCTCCAACGAAAGCTTCAAGTTTTTCGAGCATGGCCGTGAAATATCTTTCTCTTGTGGCTTCATCATCATGTAAGCCGGCTGCTACAGGCATAAGCAAAAAAATGTTTTCATTCCCGCGGGGAGCCACGGAATCGTCCGTTTTCGAAGGGCAACACACATAGAAGAGAGGTTTAGTTGGCCAGCGTGGGTCAGAATAAATTTCCTCTCCATGCACATCCATATCTTCATCAAAGAATAATGTGTGATGTTGCAACCGTTCTATTTTTTTATCAACCCCCAAATAGAAGATAAGAGCCGAAGGCGCAAATACTTTTTTTTGCCAGTAATTGGTTTGATAATTCCTGCTGCCCGGATCCAACAGTGACTGTTCGATGTGGTGGTAATCGGCGGTGGCTACAACTCCATTTGTTAAAAATGAGTTCCCATTTACCCGAAGGGCGGTTACCTTCCCATCGTTACAAATAATATTCTCAACCTCTGCATTGAAATGAAACGTTGCGCCATTTTGTTCAGCGACAGACCTCATTGCTTCAATCACTTTACCAAATCCACCTTTCGGGTACCATGTGCCAAGCTTTAAGCCCGCATAATTCATAAGACTGTAGAGTGCCGGGATATCATGTGGTTTTGCGCCCAGGAATAAAATTGGAAATTCCATAAGTGCAAGTAGCCGCGGATCCGAAAAATATTTCCTTACATGTTTTCTGAATGAGGAGAAGATATTGATTGTAAAACCCGACCAAATCGCGTTTACATTCAAATATTCAATAATTGATAAGCCCGGTTTGTACACCATCTCTTGCATTCCCAACTTATATTTTGCTTCAGCTTCCCTCATAAACTTTATCAACCTGTTTGCAGCTCCCTTTTCAATACTTTCAAAAATTTCACATAGCTGGCTAAAATCAGCAGGAATTTTAAGGCTATCGTTCTTAAAAACTAATTCGAAAGCAGGATCCAGTAATTGCAACTCGTAAAAATCACGGACCTTAGAATTAAAATCATGAAAAAAGTTTTCAAATACATCTGGCATCCAATACCAGCTCGGTCCCATATCAAATACAAAACCACCAGGTGCAATAAGCTGCCTTGCTCTTCCACCTGCCATCGAATTTTTCTCAAATACATGCACCCGGTGGCCCTCTTTTGCCAGGTAGGCTGCCGCACTTATTCCCGAAAATCCGGCTCCTATCACCGCTACCCGATCGCCCATTGTTTAGATTATTTTTATAATTTTTAAACGCTACTTTAACAGTTCTTCGAGCTCCTGGACCGAATGAAGTGCCGTTACATTTTTTATCTTTTTTGATCCGCCCAATCGTGGGGGCTCACAGGCGATATAAATGGATGGATCACTGAAGTGCCGGTTAAAATGCTTCACCAGTTCCTCATCATATTCACTATCATTTTTTCTTACCAGGAACAACAAGAGACATGTTGGACCCAGCGCCTTTACGGCTTCCTTCAAAGACTCAAGCGGTACGTCGGCCCCGAGGTAAATTACCTTGCGACCTGATTGCCTGATCAAAAAATTAGCAAAGAGCAAACCTGTTTCGTGAAACTCATTTTGCGGTAGCAAAAGCATCCACATTTCTTTTGAAGTCGGCAATGGCAGGGAGTCTGTTGCTGTCAGGATCTTTTGTCGAAAAAGCGCCGTAATAAAATGCTCATGTGCAGGCCTGAGAGTGTCCCTGGCCCACATCAATCCAAACCTGACCAACGCCGGATATAGAATGGAAATATATGTTTCGCGAAGTCCGAACCGCAACAAGGCCGTTGAAAAAATCTTATCAACCTGAAGTTCGTCATACTCCAGTGCCGAAGCTATCATCAAGCTAATAAAATATTCATAGGGCTGGCTTGTTTGTGCAAGCGATCTATCTAACAATTTGAAGAGTTCTTTGTCCGTCATCGCACAGAGCTCGGAGATCTTATGTTCGCCATTCATCAGGCTTACAATATTCAAAAGCCTCCTTAACTGTTGGCTATCATAATAACGTGTGTTACCCTCGCTCCGGTTGGGCTGTAATGCGTGATACCGCTGTTCCCAGATACGTATTGTATGAGCCTTAATACCTGAAAACTGCTGAAGCTCCGAGATGGAAAAGTTATCCAATTTGTTTGAATTTTGTCAAAAATATCTAAACAAATTCAAACTGCAAAAAAAAATCCCGGCAATATAGAAGAATGAGTGCCGGGAAAACATTTGATCAGAAAATGTTAGAAAGGACTTTTCCAACTACTCCTTCAAGCTTCTTAAATAGGCAATGCTGATCGGCAGTTGCTCCGTTATATTGCTGCTCTCATCTTCAATGAAATAATGTTTGACACCTGCTTTCTTTGCTTCTTTCAATATCGAGGGAAGATCCATTTGACCCGTACCAAAGGCTACATCATTTTCATGCGAAGTACCGCCGGAAAGATCTTTCTTGATCCCTTTCCGCATGTCCTTTAAGTGCATCAGCTTCCAGCGATCGCCATATTTTCTTAATAAAGCCGCTGGGTCGCCCCCACCGAATTGTACCCAGAAAATATCCATTTCAAACGAAACGTATTCAGGGTTGGTGTTTTTTAAAATATAATCCATGAGAGTTCCGTCTTCGTAAGGTTGAAACTCGTAACCATGAGTATGATAGCAAAAGGTGATGCCATTATCTTTCAAATATTTCCCCGCTTTATTAAAATCTTCAACAGCTTTTTTCGCATCTTCAAGTGTCAACACTCCTTCATGAGGTATCCAGGCACACATCACATATTTCGCTCCGAGTGCTTGTGCATTCATCACAACCGAATCAGGTGATTTTAATAATTGATCATAACCGGCGCCTGTAGACGGAATCCTTATTCCTCTTTCATCACATAATTTTTTAAAATCGCCGGGAGTAATACGATTACCGCCGCCGCCTTCAATTTCAGTAAAGCCCAATGCTTTTATTGTATCCAGCACTTTCGCCGGATCATTGCCTATACTCCTTCTGAACGTGTAGGTCTGCACCCCCAATGGAGCCGTGTACAATGGCTTTTGAGCTGAGACGGTCTCACCAAACAACAAAGCAGTTAGTGAAGCAATCAGAACAAATCTTGTTTTCATTATTGATTATTAATTATTGATTATTTAATAGAGCCTTTACACCATTAAAGGTCCGGGCGCTTCTTCCTGTTCCCCTTGCCTCAGTGTTTTGTCATCCTGAGCAATGTCACCCTTAGCTTGTCGAAGGCTAACATAGAGCACGGAGAGAATACAGAGTTATCCAATTATCTTACCTCAAATATTTCCTTTCTTCAATTCCTCCACTGCATAATTAGCTGCGCGTGCTGTAATGGCCATAAATGTCAACGTAGGGTTCTGCGTGCCGGTTGATGTCATGCATGCGCCGTCCGTGACAAATACATTTTTACATTCGTGAAGCTGGTTCCATTTATTCAGCATTGACGTTTTTGGATCATTGCCCATCCTTACTCCTCCCATCTCGTGAATGTCGGCACCTGGCGGTGATTTAGTATCTTCTACTTTGATGTCAATACAACCCGCTTTTTCAAACATAAGTTTTGACTGTTCAATATAATCGGCAACCATCTTATCATCGTTCTCACCCCACTCACACGAGACTATCAACTGGGGAATTCCGTATTTATCCTTCAGATCCTTATGCAACCGAACATGATTCTTTTCCAATGGCACAGTTTCTCCCATCATCCAGCTGCTGATATACCAATTATCGAGTGGCGGATGCAATAAATTTTCTCTTAACTCATCTCCTATCAGATCGTCCCTGACAAAAGTTCCCCTGCCGCCACTGATCCCCACAGCGTAACCCCTGAGAAAATCCGTCTCCTGCTTTAATACATTTCTGAATCTTGGGATATAGGAATAACTGGGACTGCGACCATCCGTTTTTTTGTCTTTCAGCCCTTCGTAATGAGCGAAACCTTTTCCGCGATAGTTATGCCACGCGATATATTTTCCCAACAGGCCACTATCGTTTCCCAACCCATTGGGAAACCTGTTCGATGTTGAATTCAGGAGGATCGCATTACTGTTCAATGCAGACGCATTTACAAAGATGACGGTTGCATAAAACTCGATCATCTCCTTTGTTTCACTGTCAATGATCCTTACACCAGTCGCTCGATTTTTTTTCCCGTCATAAATAATGGAATGAACTACCGCATGAGGACGGATAGTAAGTTTGCCGGTTTTCAATGCCCATGGTATAGTTGATGCATTGCTGCTGAAATATGCACCATATACACAACCCCGGTTGCACATGGTTTGATTCTGGCATTTGTTTCTTCCCTGCTGAACATGTATGGGCTGTGGATCGGTGATGTGCGCACACCGGGCTTTGATCACATGGCGCCCCGGAAAATTTTTTTCCACGATGTCTTTGAAATACTCTTCAGCACAGCTCATTTCAAAACCCGGCATTACTTCACTGTCCGGCAGTTCAGGCAAGCCATCTTTGTTTCCGGCAATACCTGCAAACTTTTCAACATACGCATACCATGGTTCTATGTCTTTGTAACGAATGGGCCAGTCAACAGCAAAACCATCACGCACCGGTCCTTCAAAATCATAATCACTCCATCGCTGTGTTTGTCTTGACCAGAGTAACGACTTGCCACCTACATGATAACCGCGAACCCAGCGAAAAGGTTTCTCTTGTATGAAAGGCTGTTCGTCATCGCGCAGGGCCCAGTGCAAAGTTTCCTCACGAAGAAATGCCGCGCCCTGGTAATTTTTTCTCTGCTCAATGGATACTGTTCCCCTGTGTTCAAACTGCCATGGCGCTTTTGACGCGGTTGGATAATCTTTTATATGTTCTACATTTCGCCCCCGTTCAACTACCAGTGTTTTTATTCCTTTATCGCAAAGCTCCTTTGCGGCCCAACCGCCACTGGCGCCTGAACCGATTACAATCGCATCATATGTCCTGTCCTTTACAGAATCACCTGGCATGATCAAGGTTTTACTTCTACGCAACCGTAGTAATGACCGGGTGCAACTTTGTAGTTGAGATAGTCCTGCATTACTTTTTGCGAAGTATTGAATCCTCTTATGGTTTCTGACCTTATAAGTGTATAGAAATCTTTTTCCGCTTTTACATTTGAAGACGACAGAGCCACGAATAGTTCTTGTCGTTGCGGTTGAGAACAATCAGCAAATGATTTTTTGAATTTCGCCTTCGCTGATTTCTCCAAAACATTTAATTGAGATTTTACATTCTGCTGCGCATCTTTCTCATAACAATCATCGATAAGTTTTTGAAGATACTTATCCGCGCCCACAGAAACGGCACCAATGGAACTCCCTGCAGGAATGATAGTATCGCATACACTCGCCAGCAATTGTTGTTCAACTGAAGAAAACGTAGTGGCATGAACATTTGAATCGCTAATGCCGCAGCTTATCATCCATTGCGGAAGTGTGATCAGGCCCCCGGTGGCCATGGCAAGTTGTTTCAACACTTTTCGGCGATTCATACAGCAGGAATTGGCTGTGAATATAGGTAAATTTTAAGTGAACACGCCCCGCGTTGCCTGACCAGAATTTCTATGTACCAGGTTATCGCACTACTATTAAACCCGGTTGCGTCGCACTCTTGTACATTCTTATCACTACTCAGCAATGAAAGACATTTTTACGATGCGTTGTCATACTGACCAGGGCCATCAAGTATTTTTCTTCACCATAAAAAACATTTTTAATCATTTTAATCCGGTGATCAGTGATTATTTTTGTGATTCGCTCTTTTACATTCTTGCTACAAGCCAGGCTATCGTCTCCCGATGTATCGGGGGAAGGAAAGTCCGGACAGCACAGAGCAATGCACCGGTGAATAGCCGGGCCCTCCCGACGAGTCGGGAGGGACAGACAGTGCCACAGAAAATAACCTCACCCCTAACCCCCTGCGCATGCGCAGAGGGGCAAGGACAAGTGAAAGGGTGAAAACGTGAGGTAAGAGCTCACGGCTTTTGATGGTGACATCATTGGCGGGTAAACCTTGCATGCTGAAATGCCACATAGGTCGGCGCCTGAGAACTGCTCGTTCGATGCCGATGGGTAGGCAGATCGATCACGGTAAGCAATTGCCGCGACAGATAAATGATAGCTCACGACAGAATCCGGCTTATCGGCTTGTAGCTTTTATGAAAGCCAAAATTCAAAAGTAGAAAATCCAAAAGCCGATAAAACAATCTTTTGACTTTTCACTTTTTACTTTCTACCGGGCCGCACTGCCAATGTAACCACCTATCTCCATCATCCAGGCAATACCAAGGTGCACGATCAATCCTCCATAGATCGATCTTGTATTATAAACAACTATTCCCAACAACATTCCGCCAAAATATGAACTGATGCATTCGCCGAGCGGTTTTCCAAAATGGATCGTGCAATAAAAACAAGCCATCGGTAATATTGCATCCATACCTGCCCATTTGATAAATGCCAGGATCAAAAAGCCGCGAAAGAAAATTTCAATACCAAAAAAATCGCTGCCATAAGAAAGTTCAAATAATAGTTTATGAAACCATGAAAGATGAATGCTATTACCGATATGCAATACCGATCTTATTTTCGGATACATGGCGAGAAAATCCGGTTGCGTTGAGGCAGCAGCGATCAATGGCACCATGCATAGTAACATCAAGCCATACGGTTTCCATTTAAACCGTGCCTGGCGGCGGGCGGGGTTTTTGGTAGTAAGCCCATAAAGTGGCTGATCATTGTCGAATTCTTTCCATATCAGGATCAGTATCGCTATTACGATCACTAATCTCAAAGGCCAATAATAAACCCTGTTCCAGTACTCATTCCAGTTTATGTCATTTGAAAAAGGGAGTTCTGTATTCAACGCCATCTTCAATGAAAAAATGGCCGGCGCAGCGACCAGCAGAACGATAAAAGGTTTATTCCGAAAGAAATTCTTTTTTCCAGCCAGGCTGCAAAAAACATAAGGAAGAGCAAATGCCGTAATAAAAATAATATAATGCCCTGCAAAAACAGGCCAGGCAATGGTTTTACTTGTAGTCAACCAGGACTCCAACCTATAATGATAATTAAGAAAAATAAGAATGGCAGATTGCGCAGTACAAACGATTAGTAATTTTTTGTTTACATACCGAAAGTAGTCACGTATATATCCGAATACTTCTTTCATTTAAAACGGGAAAATAATTTTTTTAATTCTTATTTAAACTTTTTTCATGCAACCCGTTCTTAAAATGCGTGATCAAAAATTCACAACACCAAAAAACGTATAGTCATGAAATCTGTTTCTATTAACCGCATCCTTATCACTTCTTTCCTATTCCTGTTCATTGCATTTCTATTCTCCTGTCAAAAGGAAAATAGCTCCACAACTTCAAAAAATACAGTATCGGAACAGGACGCCGCCACTTATTCCGATGAAAGTGCACAGGCTGATGAAAGCTTTGATGACATTTCCGATGTAAGTATGACGGCCGCAGATGCGGACAACACGGCGAGCACGGGTCGTCTTAACCGTGACTATCATCCCGATTTTGCAGAGTTGCGTGAAGCTATCGGGCTTTGCGCTGCTATCACCGTTACTCCAAACGATAGCACGTATCCAAAAACGATCACGATCGATTTTGGAGATAGCTGCGTAGGTCTTGATGGAAAGCTTCGGAGCGGAAAGATCATTATCAACCTCACCGCCCCACTTCGCAAGCCTGGTTCAGTACTAACTGTAACGCTGGACAATTTTTACATCAATCACATTCACATCGAAGGAACAAAGACCATCAGCAACCTGAGTGAAAATGGTGCCATTAAATTTTCCGTGGACGTAACAGGTGGGAAAGTTACATTCCCGGGTGGCAGGGGATATAGTTATGAAAGTTCAAAGACCAAAGCACAAGTGGAAGGCATGGATACAAAAACTTGTCGCGACGACGTCTTCGAAATTACAGGCTCTGCAACAATTACATTTAACAATGGCACCGTAGTAAAATTCGAAATTGTTGACCCATTGATCAAGAAAGTAGCTTGTCCCTGGCTAAAGGCTGGCACATTAAAAATTTCGATCAATGACCGTGTATTAAAAGTCGACTACGGCTTTCCTCATAATGGTGACTGCGACAACAAGGCTTTACTGACCTGGAATGATGGAAATAGTCAGCGTGTGATCTTGTTACCCTAAGGTTAGAAGAGCTTTTGTTATGCGCCCGGAGGTCCCGCTTAGGTTTGGCGGGACCTTTTTTTGACCATTGTTGTCAAATCTCAGGGCCAAATTGCAAAATGTATCCGTTGCAATCTTTTATTGAAAACTCTCTCATTGAATAATCAAAATCCCCGATCGGGTAATAGATGCTTGCTTTATCTTTCAAACTTTCATACCACTCGTCTGCATTGTCCACATTAAAATACAATGAACCTGTGAAGCCTGCACCATTATAAACCGTATGTTCGTTTGGCTCGCAAACATGATCTCGATACCATCTCTCCTTACCGATCCCCATTGCCAATCAGTTTCAAAATGCGCTTCTGTAAAACCCAGGACATTTTTATAGTAATCAATGGCAGCTTTCACATCATCAACCCATAACATGGGTCGCAGGTCCAGTATTTCATATTACTTGCCTTTTTTAAAATTTTTGTTTATCCAAACCACCGCTTTTTTTACATAATACTCCTTGTCATTCTCCAGATTCTTTACGAGCCCTTTGATCGCTTTGTGAGATTCTTGTCTTCTTGTGTACCATTCCACCATAACTAACGATAATCTCCGCTGCCATGGATCATTTGAACGATTCAATTTTCCCGCAAGATCAAAGATCTCCTGTTGATGCGTTCGTACAATGCCTCTTAAAAATTGCATGCCCAATCCATCGCATACTGCCCAATTGTCTATTTGTTTTGAAAATTTTCGGAATAAAGTCAATACCTGCAAAGGATCGCTTTTCCCGACCTTTTCGACAATTTTTATTGCAATTATTTTTTCTTCCAATGCACCCGAATTCCAAAGTTCTTTAGCCAACTCAAACGATCCGTCTTTATATTTCTTCACCAATTCGTTGAGGACAGGCGTTTTCACTCCATATATTTTCTGCTTGCCAGGCACCATCACCTGGAAAAAACCGATACTGGCCTTGTTAGACTTTTCGGTGAGCACTCTCTGTATTTCTTCGGCCCTTTTCGACATCCTGATCCAATATTGTAGTTCGCAAATTGTATTTCGCTGAGATCCTTTCGGCTTTCTGTTTTAATTCCTCCTGGTATTTTTTCGGCGGAAAAGAATTTATTCCATACATTTTTTCATACGCCGGAGCCAGTGAAGAATCATATCTTTTTAAAAATTCATAATAAAGAGTTTTGCTATCAGGCGCATCCTTGCCAAAAAGTGTCAGCCCTCCGACGAGGATATAATCCGCTCCATGTTCTTTTGCCGAAGAAATTATTTTTTCCAGTTCTTCTTCAGTGTCACTGATGAATGGCAGGACAGGAATCGCATTTACACCGCAAAGAAAACCTCGTTCCTTTAGCTGTTGCAAAACTTCCAGTCTCTCAGTTGGTGTTGCTGCACCGGGCTCGAGCATGTTCGAAATCAGTGCATTCATCGTTGAAAGGGAAGTTGACAGTATCACCCCCCTACCAAGGATCGTTTTTAGGTCTTCCGGAAGAATAGCTGTTTTGTCAATTTCTTTTAGCAGTTCTACATCTCTGAGAATTAATTTCGATTTTGTACTGACAAAAACAGGAAACCGATACTTCAAAAATAATTTCAGCATTCCTTCAGTGAATCTCCATTTTTCCTCTTGATGCAAATAAGCATCGGTAGCAGAGCCCACAAGAACAATTCCATATTGTGCCTTTTTTGCCCTGGACTGCAATTGCTTCTCCAGTACTTCTAAGGCATTTGATTTTATCACAAGGCCATGGTCCATGTTCTCCCCGTATTTACTTCCGCGGATGTAACAATACAGGCAATTGCAACTGCAGCCTTCATAGGCATTGACGGAATATCCAGTCAGAAACCAACTATCGCGTTGCTTTTGTTTATTGAGAACAGACTTGACCTGCTTTTCGCGCATAATTAAAGATAATTGCTTTTTTAATTGACGGGAGATGTGCAATTTTGTTACAAACGGTCGTAATGCGAAGTCAAATTGTTTTCATCGTTTGCCTGTCGGTTTTGGCAAGTTGCACCTCCCCCAAAAAAATTGCCACCTCTCATCCCCTTCCCGCGTCTCCATTAAACTTCTTAGCAGAGTACGAAGTTGAAAATGGGAAACAATTCCAGGGAACAACAATAGGTGGCCTATCAGGTATTGACTACGATACAACGAATGATATCTACTACATGATTTCAGACGATCGCTCGGCCATCAATCCCGCGAGATTCTATACAGCTAAAATTCATGTGAAGAAAAATCGCATCGATACTGTTGAATTCATTAATGCAAGGGCCCTGTTTCAGAAAGATGGAAAGCTTTATCCCAATTCGAAACAAGATCCGTTGCATACCCCCGACCCGGAAGACATACGATATAACCCGGTGAAAGATGAAATAGTGTGGAGCAGTGAAGGTGAAAGAAGAGTAGAAAATAATATTCTGGAAGATCCGTCTGTGATCGCCGTCGATAGAGATGGACATTATAAAGACAGCTTTGAATTGCCGGCGAATATGCATATGCGTGCCACAGAGAATGGTCCAAGGCAAAATAGCGTGTTTGAAGGACTGGCTTTCTCTGCCGATTATAGATATCTTTTTGTAAGCGTCGAAGAACCAATTTATGAAGATGGCCCAAGAGCGGGCACGGGTGATTCGACCGCGTGGATACGAATAATAAAATTTGATACAGAAACAAGAAAGCAGGTTGCTCAATATGCTTATAAGATAGAATCGGTCGCATATCCGTCTCTCGCAAATGCTTTTAAAATAAACGGCGTATCGGCAATCTTATACGCGGGAGAAAATAAATTGCTGGTAATAGAAAGGTCTTTTTCTACGGGCAGGCTTGCCTGTACCATCCGTGTTTTTTTGGCCGATCTTAATGAGGCAACTGATATCGCTAACACGAGGTCGCTACAATCTCAACCGGCTGCAAAACCGGTTTCAAAGAAATTATTATTGAACATGGATGACCTTGGGAAATACATTCTTTCCAGCACAGTGGGATCCGAAGCTTGGAATTCACGTGACTTGAAGTCGCGGCC